>ENA-OQES01000146-OQES01000146.1-human-gut-metagenome-genome-assembly--contig:-NODE-146-length-29821-cov-4.146326_pt1 | contig 29821 bp, 29 predicted proteins | sample MGYA00242798_ERZ504641 | MGnify/ENA primary metagenome ERZ504641 (study PRJEB26092, sample SAMD00036327) | human gut metagenome | host: Homo sapiens | study: EMG produced TPA metagenomics assembly of...
TTTCCCGAAATTCATGAAGGATCAGAGCTTCGCAAACTAAGAAAGTAGAGTTGATCAGGAAGTTAAATAAGGCATAGCTGTGAACTGGGGAAAGATAACTTAATGTCAAAGCCATCGTACAGCTAGGTGCAACTCCAAGAGCTGCTTTCAAAAATTAAATTAGAACCAACAGACATGATCAACAGTCCTAAAATATAAAATAACAATCTATGGTAAAAAAAGTCTTTTTTTGTTTTTCATAATATCAACGATTCCTTTCATCAAAATTTCATATTTTATCAATCGTATTCCCTTTGTGTTTCTTATTATATATATAGAGAGCGAAGTATTGCAATTCCAGTTGAGATTTGATATATTCCAAATAGGAATATACGAAGATATTTGAAAAATGGTATGGAAAAATGGAAATACAGCAATTATATTATTATATGGAATTATGTAACAGAAAAATTTTCACAGAAGCTGGATATGCCTGTAAATCATGACACAAGGTGCATTATCAAAACAGATCCGTAAGTTGGAAAATGAGTTAGGAATTACACTGATCCGCAGGAATACAAGGAAATTTGAGTTGTCCAAAGAAGGAGAGATCTTTTTGTCTTATGCAAAGAAAATGACGGGAACCTATGAAGAGATGTTGAAAAATTGTTCAGAAAAATCAGGAAATTAAGATTGGTTGTATGCCGGTTCTTGCACCATATCATTTTGCAAGATTGGTGGCGGATTTCAGAAAAGAATATCCAGATATCAAACTTGTGATTGATGAAAGAATCGCAAGTGATATTCAGGAAAACTCCGATCGTTATGATTTCTTGATCTTGAGAGAAAATATGATGGAAGATCAGAAAAAATTCCGCTTTTTCCCCACTGTATGATGATAAATTGTGTGCAGTGTTATATGAAAAACATCCGCTTTATGGAAGAGATCGACTTCAACTGAAAGAATTGAAAGATGATGTTTTTATCTTCCCAGAGAGAGGCAGCGGAAGTTACGAAGTGTTTTATAAGAGTTGTGAGAAAGCAGGATTTGAACCGAAAATAGCTTTTGAATTTCCACAAGCAAATACAATCATGAGTTTTGTAAGTGAAGGGGTTGGGGTTACGATCACATTTTCAACGGTTTATAGAGAAGCTAAATGTGCTGGAGTTAAAATGATACCATTAGAAGATGAATTACATTCTGTGATATCACTATTTTATAGAAAAAATAAGCCATTGGATTATGCAAAGAAGCAGTTTTTAAATTATGTAAGAGAGCATTTGTATACGTAAAAAAATTAGAAGGCATATTGTGAATCTGTTATACTAGAGGAAGTAAATACAAGGAGAATTCTTATGAAGTATGTCATAAAAATAATACTGATCGTGACATGCCTGATCATTATGTTACCATTTGGCGGATGTGGCCGGAAGAAGCAGGTAACAGCTCAGAAAGCAGGAGTATTAAAGCCAGAAGCACCGGGGAAGGAAGTTTTGGATCATGGGGAGGCTGTGGTTGATATATCGAATGTGGCTCAAGGCTATGTAGCACTGCGATATAAGGGAAGTGCAAAGAAGATCAGTGTTGAAGTGATCGGAAAGAATAATAAAGTATATAAATATTTTATTGAACGGACAAAAGAGCCGACATATTTTCCATTGACCAGTGGAAATGGTACATATCAGATCTCTGTATATGAAAATGTGCAGGACGATGAATACAGTGTTTTGATGATGGATAGATTTTGAGGTGAAATTCAAAAAATAAATTTCTGCCATTTTTATATCCTAACCAGTATGTAGAATTTACAAGTAAGACGAAAGCAGTAAAGGAAGCGAAGAAACTGGCAAAAGATTCCAAAGATGATCTGGCAATCGTCAAAGCTGTTTATAATTATGTGGTCAAAAATGTAAAATATGATGATGAGAAAGCGCAGAATGTTCAGAGTGGATATCTGCCATCGGTAGATGAGACATTGAAGACAAAGAAGGGAATCTGCTTTGATTATGCTGCACTGATGACGGCGATGCTGCGTTCGCAGGGCATTCCGACCAAGCTTGAGATCGGGTATTCAGGGGACATCTATCATGCCTGGATCAGTACCTGGCTGAATGAAAAGGGATGGGTAGATAATATCATTCAGTTCGATGGGAAAAGCTGGGAGTTAATGGATCCGACACTGGCAGCGAATAGTGATAACAAGGAAGATGTGAAAGAATATATTGGGAATGGAGAACATTATGTACTTCAGTATAGTTATTAAGAAGGGATAGATATGAAGAAGAAACTTAGCAACGAAGAACTGATCACATTTTGTGGTCAAATGGCGCTGATCTTGAAATCTGGGATTTCATCGCTTGAGGGGATTTACATTATGGAAGATGGAGATGTCCAGACAGAAGGCAGGGAGATATTAAAAGAGATCCGCGAAGAACTTGAAATGTGTGGAATGCTTTATCCTGCAATGAAGAAAACAGGGGTTTTTCCCAGAATATGCACTTCATATGACGGAGATCGGAGAACAGACAGGAAGACTGGATGAGACGATGGAAGCATTGGCGGCATATTACCAGAGGGAAGAAGAAATATTAGATGAGGTCAAGAGTGCAGTGACTTATCCGGTTGCGATGCTCGGGATGTTGTTAGTGATCGTTGCAGTATTATTTATAAAAGTTATGCCAGTATTTGAACAGGTATATATGCAATTAGGGCAAGAGATGACAGGAGTTGCACGTCAGTTATTGAATATTGGAGATTGGATGAGGCAGTCAGCAATTGTTCTGGTAGTTTTGGCAGTGGTGATCTTGATCATAGTATTTTTCGTTATTTTTTATAAAAAGGCAAGAATTGAATTTATCTCGAAGATACAAACCATCGGATTTATGAAGAAAATCGCATGGAAACGTGCAAGAACAAGATTCGCAGGTGGAATGGCGATGGCTTTAAAGAGTGGACTTGATATGGATGAAAGTCTGTCACTTTCTGAGAAACTGACAGATTATGAACCGTTGAAAATGAAGATTCAGCAATGTCAGGAACAGATGAAACAAGGAGAAACATTTCCCAAAGCATTGAAAGAGACACGTATTTTTGATGGAATGCAGGAAAGATTGATGATCATCGGTTATGAAACGGGTGCCGTAGATGAGGTAATGGAACAGGCAGCAGATCTGTATCAGAAACAACTGCAGGATCAGATTCAGAAGATGATCGCTGTGTTAGAACCGACGCTGGTAGGAATCTTATGTGTGATCGTAGGGATCATTTTATTATCTGTCATGTTGCCACTAGTTGGTATTATGGCTGGAATTGGATAAGGGAGGCAGATTTTGAGAAATCGTTTTCAAAACAAAGAAAATTGACAATAAAATTCGAATTTTCCTGCCAGTTATGATCTGTGGCATTATGGTGGCTGTGTTATGGAATAGCAGCAGCCAGATTTTTCGGGAAACAAAGAAAAGACAGGAAGAAAGTCTGAAAGAAGCCGTGATCAAAGGGGCGGTACAATGTTACAGTGTAGAAGGGCGATATCCAGAAAGTCTTTCTTATCTGGAGAAACATTATGGATTGGAGTATGACAAAGACGAGTTTGTGATCTCATATGAGATCATTGGGTCTAACCGCATGCCACAAGTTACGGTGATCCCATTGAATGAGAGGTGAGGTTTTTGGAGAGACAAAGACATATGACAGATCAGATGTTTCTTGTGATCTTATTTGCAGTGTTTGCAGTTTGTGCGTTTTCCTTGAGTATGATCGGGGCGAATATATATAGTCATACAGCTTCTGTGATGAATGAGGATTATGAGGAACGGATCGATATTTCTTATGTAACAGAAAAGATAAGACAGTGGGATGAAAAGGACAGCATCGAGATCGGCAGCTTTCATGGACGCACAGCCCTGATCCATACGGAAAAGATCAATGGGAAAAAATACAATACATATCTCTATCAGGAGAAGGGTGCGTTGAGAGAATTAATGGTAAGAGAAGGTCTGGATACAACAACGATGCAGGGAGAGAAGATCGTGGCAGCAAAAGATTTTTCTGTAATAGAAACAAAACAGCTGTATCATATAAAGATTCAGGGAAGTGATGGCAAGATATATCAGAACTGTGTATACAGACACAGCAGGAATTAGGAGGAAGTATGAGACAAAAAAGCAATGGAACACACCTGATCCTGATGGAATTAATGATGGTATTATTCCTTTTTTGCAATCTGTGGATCAATCCTGCTTCAGGTATTTGTAAAAGCTCATAACATCAGTGCAAAAGCAAGAGAAATGACAGAGACAAAAAATTATGTAACACAAGCTGCAGAACTGATAGAAGCGGGTGCTTATGACATCAAAGATTTTCAAGAATATTTTACACAAATAGATGGTAAAGCCGGAGATTATCAGTGTTATTATGATCAGGATTGGAATGAGATAAAGAAAACAAAAGCCCGTTATCATATGACGATAAAGCTTGAAAGGCAGCCAGCGAAAGTTCTGGGAAAGATTACGATGTGGCGGGAAAACCAACAGATTTATCAGCTTGATATTTTAAGATACAGGCAGGAAAGGAAAGATAATGAAAGATCGTAAAATGCCATTTTTAGGGATTGGAGCAGCTTCGATCGTGCTCGTGTTAGCTATGGTCTGTTTAGCAGTTTTTGCGGCTTTGACACTTTCAAGTGCCAAGGGAGATCATACGTTAAGTAAAAAGAATTTGGAACGTACGTCGGCTTTTTTATCAGGCATCCAATGCAGCGAATGAACAAGTTGGAGCGATCGATGAGAAACTATGGAAGTTGTATCGCAGATCTAAGGATAAAAAAGGATTATATGAAAAGGGTTGGTCGATCGTTTACAAAAAGCAAGGGGATTTCATATAATAAAAAATGAGAAAACAATTGCATTTCAGGAAAGTATCACAGACACACAGCAGTTATCTGTGAAATTGCAGATTTATTATCCGGAGAAAAAGAATGATCTGTGTTATGAAGTGATCAAATGGAAAAAAGAAGCTGTTGGGGCATGGAAGAAGGATGATTTCCTTCCGGTTTATAGAAATAAGTAAAAGGGGCCAGCATGAATATTGAAGAATTTTTAACATTAGCAGCAAAAGAGGAAGCCTCAGATCTGTTTATTGTAGCAGGGCTTCCATTGACGATGAAAGTAAATGGAGTGATGCGTCGCATCAATGAAGAAAAAATGATGCCGCAAGATACGGAAAAAATAATCCGGGAGATTTATGAGAAAGCGTTAGACAGAGACATAGATCAACTGTTGAAGACAGGGGATGATGATTTCTCATTTGCAATTCCTGGATTGTCAAGATTTCGTGTCAGTGCATATAAACAGAGAGGATCCTTAGCGGCAGTGATCCGTGTGATCGCATTCCGCCTGCCAGACTATAAGCAATTAAGAATACCAGAGCAGGTAATGAAATTAAGTGAATTAAACAAAGGACTTGTGCTTGTAACAGGACCAGCGGGAAGTGGAAAATCCACGACACTTGCATGCATGATAGAAGAAATCAATGAAACAAAAGAAGATCACATCATCACATTGGAAGATCCTTTGGAATTTTTACATCAACATAAGAAAAGTATCGTCAGTCAGAGAGAAGTAAACATGGATACTGTAAATTATGTTACTTCCTTAAGAGCCGCATTAAGACAAAGTCCGGATGTGATATTGCTTGGGGAAATGAGAGATTATGACACGATTCAGGTAGTTATGACAGCTGCAGAAACAGGGCATCTGGTATTTTCAACACTTCATACTATCGGGGCAGCGAATACGATCGAACGTATCATAGATGTATTTCCACCAAATCAGCAACGTCAGATCATGATTCAGCTGGCTTCTGTATTACAGGCAGTGATCTCCCAGCAGCTGATACCAACGATGGATGGAACATTGATCCCTGTGTTTGAGATCATGGAAGTGACCCCGGCGATCCGCAATATGATCCGTGAAAATAAAGTGCATCAAATAGATGGTTTGATCTATTCCTCTACAGGGAGCGGAATGATATCTATGGACCAGTCATTGATCAATCTATATAAAGAAGGACAGATCAGCAAAGAAACTGCGATTTTCATATGCATCCAATCCAGAAATGATAATAAAAGGATCCGCTAAGAAATATGGTCAGAAACAGGCTGAAATCCATCGGAATTTATTGACAAAAAATGTGCGAATATTGTACGATAAAAAGTATATTATAGGGTGAGTGTCTCTCATATGGAGATTGAGAGACAAAAGCAAAAAGTATAGATATTAATATTAAGAAGGGGCGAGAGTTATGAAGAAGAAAGTCATGGTCGGATTGGTGTCCGTGGTAGTAGCTGTTGCATTGGTTTTTGGTGGAGTCACATTTTACAATAACCGTCAGCAGGAGAAGTTTGAGAAGCAGATGGCTTCCTATGAAAGCGTTGATACTATGCAGCATCCAAGCGAAGCAACAACATCAATTGATGGGATTCAAGTACCGCTTGGCAAGAAACCGAAGGTAACGACGAAGAAAACAACAAAGAAAAGCACAAGAATCCAGAAGCTTAAGAAGAAAGCAAGCAGAAGCAAAATAACAACAAGAAGAACAACAAAGAGAAGAACAACAACATCTCAGAATCATTCCAGACGTAAGGTTGTGAATACAAAAGTTGTCAAAACACAGAAGGATTATGACAAGAAGGGTTCTAAGAAGAGAACGATCAAGACAGTCGTTCAGACAACGACCAAGACAACAACGGTTGAATTGAGTCAGATGTCTGGTGTTTCTGGAACAACATTAAGAACACTTGGTTCTCAGGCAGATGGTAAGATCTTGAATGCATTTGAAGATCTGAAGTTTAAGATGGTGATTGATAAAAATGCGGAAGCGACAGGTGTATTTAGCGTTAAGAGCCATAAGATCGCACTTCAGAGTGCGAGATCTTCTGTATTACTTCACGAATTAGGACATTTTGCTAATTTCATTGCAGGAGATAAAGTTGGAACGAGTGAATGGAAGTCAATTTACAATGCTGAGAAGGATAAATATGATGGATATAACAAAGCATATGCGATCAAATCAGCATCTGAGTATTTTGCAGAATCTTACAAGGATTATAAGGAGCATCCATCCGCATTAAGATCAAAGAGACCAAGAACTTACCAGTTTGTTAAGAGTACGATTGATGGAATTACAGACAGCGATGTACAGAACATCAAAGATACCTATGGAGAATACTGGGGATTATAGGACGATACCTGAAGGAGTACTTTCTCAGAAAGTACTCATTTTTTTTTGCCAATTGCCTGTGTTGCTCTGTAGAATGTGAAAGAATGTATAAACAAGGGATATTTTAAAAAATTAAAGGAGAAATAAGATGTTAAAGATCAAGGAATACGTCAAAGCAGAAAGTCTTGAGCAAGCTTATGAGCTGAATCAGAAGAAGACCAACTGCGTGATCGGTGGCATGTTGTGGCTTAAGATGGTCACAAGAAATGTACAAAAAGCAATTGATCTGTCGGGTCTTGGACTTGATCAGATCGAAGAAAATGATGAGGAATTTTCAATCGGAGCAATGGTAACACTAAGACAGATCGAACTTCATGAAGGATTAAATACATGGAGTCAGGGAGCGGTAAAAGAAAGTGTGACACACATTGTCGGAGTGCAGTTCCGTAATCTTGCGACAGTAGGTGGAAGTATTTTTGGAAAGTTCGGTTTTTCTGATGTATTAAGCTGTTTTCTGGCGTTTGACAGTTATGTGGAGTTACATCATGAAGGAATCATTCCATTAGACCAATTTGCAGCCAATAAATATCCAAATGATATTTTAGTGCGTTTGATCATTAAGAAACACCCACAGGAAAGTGTTTATCTTTCTCATAGAAATACAAAGACAGATTTTCCGGTTTTGACATGCGCTGTTTCATTAGGTGAGAAAGAGGCATATGCGGTTGTCGGTGCAAGACCATCCAGAGCTTGCAGAGTCAGATTATCAGATCAGTGGATGGAACAGATCAAAGATGATGAAGGAAGAAAAAAACCTCGCAGATGAAGTGACAGGTCAGATGAATTTTGGAAGCAACATGAGAGGAAGTGCTGCTTACCGTGAACAGTTATCAAAAGTCTTATTAAGAAGAGGCTTTGAACAGTTAGAAGAAAGGAGAGAAAAATAAACATGGAGATTACATTTACATTAAATGGAAAGAAAGTAACCCCACAGATTGATGCAGACACTCTCCTGATCGATCTCGTCAGAGATCTTGGTTGTTACAGTGTGAAACGTGGATGCGAGACATCAAATTGCGGATTATGTACGGTATTTATGGATGACCAGCCAATCTTATCATGTTCCATTCTTGCAGCAAGAGTTGATGGACACAAGATCGATACCTTAGAAGGATTGCAGGAAGAAGCAGCTGAGTTTGGAGCTTTTATTGCGAACCAAGGGGCTGAACAGTGCGGATTTTGTAACCCAGGAATGATCATGAATGCGATTGCATTATTTAGAGAGATTCCAGATCCGAGTGAAGAAGAGATCAAAGAATACCTTGCGGGGAATCTTTGCAGATGTTCTGGATATGAAGGACAGCTTCGAGGAATCTTAGACTTTTTGGAATATAAGAAAAATAAAGATGGAGGTGCCGAATGAAAGTAGTTAACCAGCCGATCATGAAAAAAGACGCTATGGCACTTGTGACAGGGAAACCTGTATTTACAAACGATAAGGCACCAAAAGAATGTCTGATCGTGAAATTACTTCGAAGTCCATATGCGAACGCAATGATCAAATCGATCAACACTCAGTTTGCTATGAAAGTGCCAGGGATTGAGGCGATTTATACATGGGAAGATGTGCCACAGGAACGTTTTACGATGGCAGGACAGACATATCCGGAATTAAGCCCATATGACAGACAGATTCTGGATCAGCATGTCCGTTATGTTGGAGATCCCGTTGCAATCGTTGCCGGAGAGAATGAAAAGTGTGTTGATCAGGCGATCAAGATGTTACGTGTGGAATACGAAGTACTGCCAGCAAACTTAGATCCACGTAAGGCAATGGATAAAGATACACCGCTAGTGCATCCAGAAGATAACTGGAAAGCATTATGTAATATTGGTGCAGATAATAAGAAAAACTTGTGTGCAACAGAAGAAACACACGAAGGAGATGTCGATGCGGTATTAGCAGATTGCGACGTGGTTGTAGAACATACATATCATACAAAAGCAAATCAGCAAGCAATGATGGAGACATTCAGAACTTATTGTTTTATTGATGAATATGGAAGATTGAACGTTGTTAGTTCTACACAGATCGTATTCCATGTACGAAGGATCTTATCCAATGCATTATGCATTCCAAAATCAAAGATTCGTGTATCAAAACCAAGAATTGGTGGAGGATTTGGAGCAAAACAGAGTTCTATCTCCGAAGTATATCCAGCATTTGTCACATGGATGACAAAGAAACCATCCAAGATCATTTTTTCAAGAGAAGAGTCTCAGATCGCATCTTCACCAAGACATGAGATGCAGGTAACAGTTCGTGTCGGAGCAAACAAGAATGGAAAGATCCGTGCGATCGATGTTTATACATTATCCAATACAGGAGCCTATGGAGAACATGGTCCAACAACGGTAGGGTTATCTGGGCATAAATCAATTCCGTTATATCGAGATCTGGAAGCACATCGTTTTGCATATGATGTTGTGTATACAAATCGTATGTCAGCTGGGGCTTATCGTGGATATGGTGCGACACAGGGTGTGTTTGCGCTGGAATCAGCAGTCAGTGAACTTGCAGCTAAGATAGGAATGGACCCAACGAAGATCCGTGAGATGAATATGGTCCGTGAAGGCGATGTGATGCCAGCATATTATGGAGAAACAGCAAACAGCTGTGCTTTGGATCGATGCCTTGCACGTGCAAAAGAGATGATCAAATGGGATGAAAATATCCATGCAAAGATATGGGAAATGGAAAAGTTCGAAGTGTCGGACTGTCAATGGCGATGCAGGGTTCCGGCATTTCTGGCGTTGACGTTGGTTCTGCAACGATCAAATTAAATGACGATGGATTGTATACACTTTCTATTGCGGCAGCAGATATGGGAACTGGATGCGATACGATCTTGGCCCAGATGGCGGCAGAATGTCTGGAATGTTCTATTGATGATATCATGGTCAGCGGAGCAGATACAGATACATCACCATACGATTCTGGATCTTACGCATCAAGTTCTACCTACGTCACAGGAAAAGCAGTGGAACGTGCCTGCGAAAAAATTAAAGGGACATATTTTCAATAAAGCAGCTGAGATGATGGAAGTTGCAGATACAGATACTTTGGAATTTGACGGAAAGAAAGTCAGAGATGCAGAGAGCGGCAAAGAGGTTTCATTAGTGGACATCGCAACAGCATCTATGTGCAACAATAATGAAACTTTCCAAGTGACAGAGACAAACAGTTCTCCAGTATCCCCACCACCATTTATGGTAGGAATGGTTGAGATTGAGCTTGATAAAGAGACAGGACATATTGAAATCTTAGATTATGTCGCAGTCGTAGATTGTGGAACACCAGTCAATCCAAATCTTGCAAGAGTTCAGGTAGAAGGCGGGCTCGGCCAGGGAATCGGAATGGCATTGTATGAGGGTGTTGATTACACACCAAATGGATATGTAAAACAAAATTCTTTCATGCAGTATAAAGTTCCAGCAAGAGTCGATGTTGGAAAGCTTCGTGTAGAATTTGAGAGCAGTTATGAGCCAACAGGACCATTTGGAGCAAAATCTATCGGAGAGATCGTTATCAACACACCATCTCCAGCATTAGCCCATGCCGTATTTAATGCAACCGGATTATGGATCCGAGAATTGCCGATCACCAGTGAAAAGATCGTTATGGGATTATTGGAGAAAGAATAATATAACATGGATAAAATAAAAGCAGCGGTCATTTATCTTGCATCAGGAAACAGCAAACGTTTCGGTCAGGAGAATAAATTATTGCAAATGATCGGAACCAAGCCAATGTATCGTTATGGATTGGACCGATTGATCGATCTATGCAAAGATCATGAAGGGTTTGAGATCATTGTTGTCACACAGTATCAGGAAATTATGAAGCAAACACAATACGACCCAATAACGACAGTGTTTTGTCCAGAAAGTAAATATGGGATTTCATGGTCGATCAAAGCAGGGATCAAAGCAGCGAAAGATGCAGAATTCTATACATTTTTCGTAGCAGACCAGCCCAATATGAAAAGAGAGACAATCGAAAGATTTCTCTCTTTTATGGCAGATGAATCTTGTGAACTTGGCTGTGTCAGAACAGAAGAAAACCTTGGGAATCCTGTATGGTTCTCAAAGAAATATAAACGAGAATTGTTATCGCTTACAAAAGATCAAGGTGGCAAGAAAATCCTCCAAAAAACACATAGAAAATGCAAGATTTTTCAAGGTATTGGAAGAAACTGAACTTTGCGATATAGATTATCCAAAAGAAATGCAAGCAATGCTTGCAAAGCGAGGCAAAAGTAGTTAAAATATTATTTAAAATACAAAAGAGCGTGGAGGCCAAGTGATGGAATTATTAAAAGAGAGAATTCGAAAAGATGGAGTCGTGAAAGAAGGAAATGTCCTCAAAGTAGACCGCTTTTTGAATCATCAGATGGATGTAAAATTATTCCGTGAGATCGGTAAAGAATTTAAGAAACGTTTTGAAGGCGAAGATATCAATAAGATCCTTACGATCGAAGCATCAGGAATCGGAATCGCCTGTGTTGTGGCAGAGATTTTTGATGTACCAGTCGTATTTGCAAAGAAAACACAGACAAAGAACATCGCAGGAGATGTATATACAACAAAGGTAGAATCATTCACACATGGAAGAGTCTACGACATCATTGTATCCAAAGAATTCTTAGGAGAAGGAGACCGTGTATTACTGATCGACGATTTCCTTGCCAACGGTAAAGCCTTAGAAGGATTAGCGAAATTAGTCAAAGATTCCGGAGCAGAACTGGTCGGAGCAGGAGTCGTGATCGAGAAAGGATTCCAGCCAGGTGGAGATTTCTTAAGAAAACAGACACACTTAGAATCCCTTGCAATCGTAGATGCTATGGACGAGAAAACAGGAGAAATCACATTCCGTGAATAATGTCTTTGACGTTTTTGTATGTAGGCTTGCATGTATGTGACAGAAATAAAAGAAAAACAGGCGATCAATCCAAGCGGAACTTTATTTGGAGCGGACTATAAAGTAGGAGCAAGGACTATCTGGAAGTCTTGGTGTTGTATTAACAGTACCGATCACAGCATTGATCGCATCATTTCTTGCAGTGCGCAAAAAAGTAAATTTTATAATTCATAAAATGAATCATAAATACAGTCTATTGGATTTTATAAAAAACATCTATAAATCTATTGACACAGAAAAAAAATTTACATGATATCGTAAAAAGCTCAAAACAAGGAAGAAACTAAGATGACAACAAGTAAGATGAATAATTGCACATTTTATTACTTTAGCTTTCAGGGTTATTATTTTTATCCTGACTATTTTTGTTGCAATGAATCATCGCCAAAACTTATGTCACTTTAAACCGACAGAGTAAAACATTTAAGGCATGCATTCTTGCAACAGAGTGCATGCCTTTTCTTTTTACTCAAAGAAACAAAGGCCGCACCAGAGAAGCAAGATAGAAACGACTTGCCAGGAAAGGACGAACATCATGATTATTATTTTAAAGAAACAGGCAGAAGAAGCAAAGATCAACGCATTAAAGAAAGAGATGGAAGAGCAGGGACTGGGAATCCACGAATCCGAAGGTGTTAACACAAGGATCCTTGGATTAGTGGGAGATACATCTGTTGTAGATATGCGTCATATCATGGCAAACAGCATCGTTGAAAATGTACAGCGTATTCAGGAGCCATACAAGAAGGCCAACAGAAAATTCCATCCAAACGATACAGTTGTTGATGTAAACGGAGTAAAGATCGGTGGTGGAAACTTCCAGGTGATCGCAGGACCATGTTCTATTGAGACAAAAGAACAGATCACAGAAGTCGCAAACGATGTGAAGAATTCTGGTGCAGGATTATTAAGAGGAGGAGCTTTCAAACCAAGAACTTCCCCATACTCTTTCCAGGGACTTCATGGAGAAGGATTAGAATTATTATTAGAAGCTAAGAAAGCAACAGGACTTCCAGTTGTTACAGAGATCATGGATGCAAGTCATCTTCCATTATTCGAAGATGTGGACCTGATTCAGGTTGGAGCAAGAAATATGCAGAACTTTGAATTATTAAAAGAATTAGGAAAGATCAACAAACCAATCTTATTAAAGCGAGGACTTGCAGCAACGATCGAAGAATGGTTAATGAGTGCAGAATACATTATGGCAGGTGGAAATGAAAATGTAATCCTTTGTGAAAGAGGAATCCGAACATACGAGACAGCTATGAGAAATACATTAGATCTTTCTGCAATCCCTATGATCAAGAAGAAATCCCATCTTCCAGTCATGGTAGATCCATCTCATGCAACAGGAATCAGAGATATGGTAGAGCCAATGGCATTAGCAGCGATCGCAGCTGGGGCCGATGGATTAATGGTAGAAGTTCATAATGATCCAGCCAAAGCATTATGTGATGGACCACAGTCACTGACACCAGAACAGTTTGATACATTGATGAAGAAGGTAAATAAGACAAGAGAATTCTTTCAGACATTATAACTAGAAAAAATCTTGCTGAGAATTGTAAATTGGGATATACTATAACTAAAGAAAGAAAAAGACAACCCGGGAATCCATTGATTTCCGGGTGTTTGTCAGTTTTATAGATTCTAAGGAAAAAGGAGAGATATCTTATGAAAGTAATCGTCGGACTGGGGAAATCCGGGAAAGAAATATGACAACACAAGACACAATATTGGATTTGAAGCCCTTGATTATATTGCAGACAAAGAAGGCATAAGTATAAATACAGGGAAACACAAAGCATTGATCGGAACTGGTTATATGGGAGGAGAAAAGGTCCTTCTTGTGAAACCACAGACATTTATGAACTTAAGCGGAGAAAGTCTTCGTCCGATCATGGATTTCTACAAATTAGAGCCAGAAGATTTTATTATCATTCATGATGATATCGATCTTGATGTTGGAAGACTGCGTATCCGGAAAAAAGGGAAGTGCAGGTGGACATAATGGACTGAAAAGTATCATTAGTCATTTAGGAAGTATGGATTTCCCAAGGGTGAAGATCGGTGTTGGAGAGAAACCAAAAGGATATGATCTGGCAGATTATGTATTAGGACATTTTACAAAAGAAGAACAGGCAATCTTTGCGGAACGTTTTGATGAAGTGTACGATGCAGTACAGCTGATCGTTATGGGCGACATCACAGAAGCGATGAACCGCCACAATAAGAAAAAGTAGGGATAGAAAGTGTTAGAACATATATTAAAAGACGATCCGGTATACAGACAATTAAAAGATGGGGTCGAAGATTACTGTGGCCCGGTTCTTGTATCAGGATGCACCGATACAGCCAAATGGCATCTGACCAGTCTGATCGGAAATCATAAGAAAAAGCAATTTAAGATCATCATCGTACCAGACGAGAACAAAGCAAGACAATGGGTCGAGGCAAGTCATTTCTTTGGAGAAAAGGTTCAGTATATTCCAGCAAAAGATCCATTGTTTTATACAGCCGATGTTCATGGAAATGCAATCGCAAGAGACCGTATGCTAGCGATCAAGAAGATTGTGGATGACAAATGTGGAACCTTTGTGATGACGATCGATGCGGTGATGGATCAGGTTGTTCCATTAAGTGATATCAAGAATCATAAGATGACGTTCAAAATGGGAGAGGCACTGGAAGAGGCAACGATCGCAGAAGAATTTGTTGTCAGAGGCTACGAAAAAGCACCATTTGTTGAGGCTCCAGGTGAGTTTGCTGTGCGAGGAGGAATCATTGATATTTTCCCATACACGCAGGAAAGCCCATATCGTATCGAACTATGGGGAGATGAAATTGATTCGATCCGAAGTTTTGATAAAGAAAGCCAAAGATCCATCGAAGAAGTCGATACTCTGACCATTTATCCGGCATCAGAGATCATTTTAAACCAGCCAAGGATTGAACATGGTCTTCGAAATATGGAAGAAGATTATGAGAAGTTATCACAGAAGATTTTGAAAAAAAGCAAAAAAAAATATGATCAGGAAGCCCGCCTAAGAAAAGAAATGGACCGTGTTCGTGAGGAATTAAGGGAACTTCATATGTTGATCGGAGTAGAAGGTTATCTCCCATATTTTTATGAAAATACAGAATGCATCTTAGATTATTTTCCAGAAGAAAGCATGATCTATATGGATGAACCAAAACATATCAGAGAACGTGCAGATGCATTTTTATCTGGAATTCTCAGAGAGTATGAAAAGTCGTCTGGAAGGTGGGTATCTTCTGCCTAAACAGGCAAATACGGTAACAGATTACGAGAGCATTTTATATCAGATTGAGAAACATAAGATGCTGTGTTATTCAATCTTATCTGCTGAGATCAATGATTTTAGAGTTGCTAGAACCTTATTTATGGATACAAAATCCATTCAGTCTTATAACAACAGTTTTGAGCAGTTAGTCAAAGATCTTACCAAATATCAGAGTAAGGACTACAGGATCGTTGTTGCTTCTCCATCTGTTACAAGAGCGAAACGTTTAAGCAGTGATCTGAGAGAAAATGGTTTGGTTGTGACCTATGATAAGGACTTGAAATACGGAGTGGAAGCAGGGCAGATCGTTGTCACAGCAGGAAAGCTTCTGACAGGAATTGAATATCCGGCAGCCAAATGGGTATTAATCTCAGAAGGAGACAGTTTTTCAAAGGAAGAGAAGTAAAAAAAGCGCCGAAAGAAAGAGAAGTAAAAAACAAGGAGAAAAGATCCGAAGTTTTTGCAGATATCAATATCGGTGATTACGTTGTTCATGAAAAACATGGAGTCGGTATTTACCGCGGAATCGAAAAGATCACAACAGATGGGGTTGAAAAGGACTACATCAGTATTGAATATCAGGGCGGTGATAATTTATTTATTTTAGCATCAGCCCTAGACCAGATCGCAAAATACGCAAGTGCAAATGCAAGAAAGCCGAAACTTCATAAATTAGGTGGAAATGAATGGAAGAAGACGAAAACACGTGTCAAAGGTCAAGTCAAAGATATTGCGGAAGAACTCGTGCAGTTATATGCACTAAGACAGGCAAAAGAAGGATATGTCTATGACAAGGACACTGTATGGCAGAAAGAGTTTGAAGAATTATTTCCATACGATGAAACGCAGGATCAGTTAAATGCGATCGATGATACGAAAAGGGATATGGAAAGCAAGAAGATCATGGACCGACTGATCTGTGGAGATGTCGGGTATGGCAAGACAGAAGTAGCGATCCGTGCAGCATTTAAGGCAGTAGACAATGGAAAACAGGTGGCGTATCTCGTACCAACCACGATCCTTGCACAGCAGCATTACAATACATTTGCACAGAGATTTCATGATTACCCGATCACCGTACGCATGATGTCCAGATTTTGTACAGCAAAAGAGCAGAAAGAGACGATTGAAGGACTCAAAAATGGAACGGTAGATGTCGTGATCGGAACGCATCGCTTATTGTCCAAAGACATGCAGTATAAGAATCTGGGACTGCTCGTAATTGATGAAGAACAGCGTTTTGGAGTGACACATAAAGAAAAGATCAAGACAATGAAAAAAGATGTCGATGTCTTATCATTATCTGCTACACCAATTCCAAGAACCCTGCATATGAGTCTGATCGGAATCCGTGACATGAGTGTATTAGAAGAACCACCGCATGACCGAAGAGCGATCCAGACATATGTTATGGAATATAATGAAGAACTGGTCAAAGAAGCGGTCTACCGCGAAATGACACGTGGTGGGCAGGTATATTATGTGTATAACCGTGTCAATAATATCGCAGAAGTGACAGCCGAATTACAGAGATTGCTTCCAGATGCGAAAGTTGCATTTGCACATGGGCAGATGAAAGAGCGGGAACTGGAAGAAATCATGATGGGATTTATGAACCATGAGATCGATGTATTGGTATCCACAACGATCATCGAGACAGGATTAGACATTCCGAATGTAAATACAATGATCATTCATGATGCCAACCAGCTTGGGCTGTCCCAGTTGTATCAGTTAAGAGGACGTGTTGGAAGATCGAATCGAAATGCATTTGCAATTTTTGATGTACCAAAAAGAACACACTGTTAAAAGAAACCGCAGGAAAAACGATTACAGGCGATCCGTGAATTTACAGATCTGGGATCCGGTTATAAGATCGCAATGCGAGATCTGGAGATCCGTGGAGCAGGAAATCTTTTGGGACAGGCGCAATCCGGTCATATGGAAGCAGTTGGATACGATCTGTATTGCAAGATGCTGAATGAAGCAGTCTTGAGATTAAAAGGCGAATTAAAAGACGAAGATGAATTTGATACAACACTCGATCTTGATATCAACGCATTTATTCCATCAACGTATGTATATAATGAATATCAAAAACTGGAATTATACAAACGTATTTCATCCATTGAATCCAAAGATGAAATGGAAGATATGACAGATGAGTTGATCGACCGTTTTGGGGAAATGCCGAAAGCAGTCTACAATCTGTTATATGTTGCATATTTGAAATCATTAGCTCACCATGCTTATATGACAGATGTGAAACAAAAAGGAGAAAAAGTCTCATTTGAAATGAAACCAGATGCAGCTGTGGACGTAGAAAAAATTCCAGTGGTATTAGAAGAATACAAACGTGAATTATCCTTCCAGGCAGGCAAGAATCCGACATTTGTACTGGATCTGTCAAAGACAAAGAAAGTGAAGCAGTTAGAAAAGATTGAACATTGTGTGAACTCGCTCAATTCATTGATAATCCGATAAGTTTGTGCTATAATATCGCCAGACATTAGCCTAATATAATCATAATATGAAGGAGAAAATGAAATGAAGAAATTAGCAAAGAAGTTGCTATGTTTAACTGCAGTTCTTGCGTTAACTCTTTCTTTATTTACAGGATGTAAAAGCAAGAATGAGAAGACATTATTTGAATATGCAGGACAAGAAGTAACATTCCAGGAAGCACATGTATATGCAAGAATCATGCAGTATCAGGCAGAAGCTCAGTACGGAGCATACTTCGGAGACAGCATGTGGTCTATGCAGGTCGGAACAGACAGCAAAGGAAAGAAGATCACAATGCAGCAGTCTGTCAAAGACAGCGTTATCAACCAGTTAAAACAGATCAAAGTTTTAGCAGCACACGCAGACGACTACAACGTGAAGTTAACAAAATCTGAGAAGAAGCAGATCAAAGAAAGCGTAACTGCCTTCGCAAAAGACTCAACAGGTAAGAAAGTCATGAAGAAGACAGAAGCAGATAAAGATATGATCCAGAAACTGTACGAAGAAAGCACGATCGCAAGTAAAGTTATGCAGGCGATCATCAAGAAAGCAAACGTTACAGTAACAGATGACGAAGCCAAAACTGTTAAAGTTTACAAACTTGTCTTCACAACAAAGACAACAGACAGCAAGACAGGAAAAGAAAAAGACATGACAGCCGCTGAGAAGAAAGATCAGCTAAAGAAAGCAAAATCCGCATTAAAGATGATCAAGAAAGGTCAGAGTATCAGCTCTGTAGCTAAGAAGTTCAGCGTAAACTCTGACAACGAAGAATCCTATACAAAAGGAAAAGCCACATTAGGAACAAAATTCGAAACAGCAGCAGCAAAACTTAAGAAGAACCAGGTAAGCGGAGTCGTAGAATTAGACGATGCATACGTGATCATCAAGATGTTAAATCCAAACGACACAACAGCAGCTGCATCAAACAAATCCACACTGCTTCAGGAAAAACAGCAGGCAGCATACGAGAAAGTCTACAAGAAGTGGACAAAAGATGCAGACAAGAAGTGGGATGACAAGAAGTCTGTAGATCAGGATCTGTGGAAAGAAGTTAAGTTTAAATATAAAGCTACAACAGCATCTACAGCAGCAACAACTACTACAACAACAGCGGCGAAGAACGCAACAACAGCTGCAAAGAGTAAATAATTATAAGAAATGAAAAGACCGGAGATAATGGGAATGGTTATCTCCGGCTTTTTTTGTCGTTTAATTTTTTTTATCATATACTCAAAGCCTACAGTTGGCCAAATATCCTATGCCTGAGCTTTAGCCCATTCAGCAAATTTAGTGCTTTCAATCTGAGCAGCATCCATACTATGTGCTTTCACACCATAGTAGAATTTGATCTTAGGTTCTGTACCAGAAGGACGAACGCAAATCCAAGCTCCACCTTTAAGTTCATAATAAAGAACCAGATATATTACCTGTTAATGGAATATATTCCCCACTCTTAGTATCTTTTACATATACACCTAAACGGCCAGCATCAGGGTCAGTAGCAAGAACAAGATCAACTTCTTTTTCGATCACTTCATATAAACCTGCAGTTACGGCATCTTCCTTAGACATTGTCTTGCAAGTTGAAATGTCAGTGATCGCATTAACTTTGGCTGTAACACCTGAAGCATGAGGGTCTGTAAACTGAGCAGATTTGAGAAATTGGTAAACTGCTGTTTTTTTAACTTCTCCAAATATCTCGACAAATCGGTGTTCATCAGTTTCTTTCACCTTCCGTTCACGAATACAAAAATCATTAGCCAATACCGTATCTCATGCAATCCCAACGACTAACCTTCAAATCACAAAATCAGAATTTGAATTTCAAAATACATTTTCCGAATCATTCACTTTTCAAAACAAACTATTTAGAATCTGAATACCTACATACGCTTTAAGTATTTCCACAAATACAATCCATGTGTTATGATATTAACAAAGATAAGAACAGATTCAACGATGTTATGTATTTATACTTGTGCAATGTTTGAAAAAAATATAGAAAATTATTTTAGGACGATTGTATATTTAGGATAAGTTTTTATATATAATTACAAGTTATCCTAAATTACTTTTTTGGCTGCATTTGTCACAAAAATAACGAACTTTGTGAAACAAAGATACAAACAAAAGAGAATCAGAAAAGGATGTAAGGTGGAATGAACGAAGAGAATAGTATAGGAAAGATTAATAAGCTGGCGTTTTGGCCGGCGGTTATTGCGTTGGTGGTATTTGTTATTGCTGGAATTGTGAATACACAGGCAGTGGGAAATGCAATGACGAAGATCCTGAGTGTGATCGCAAATTATTTTGGAGCGTATATCAATATTTTATCACTGGTATTCTTAATACTCGCGGCAGTGATCATCATTGGAAAGTATGGGGATGTGATCATTGGCGGAAAAGATGCCAAACCAGATTACAGTATGCCAACATGGTGTGCGATGTCAATCTGTTCAGGAATTGGAACGGGATTGTTATTCTGGGCGATTGGGGAACCAATTTTCCATTATATGCAGACACCAACAGCGATTGGACAGGCACAGACAAGAACAGCAGGTATCTTTGCGGTAGCACAGGCGATGTGGGATTGGAGTTTTATCCAGTATGCAATGTATGCAGTCTGCGGAGCAGCATTTGCGGTTTTATGTTTTAACAAGGGAAAGAGTTTATCAATCTCTTCGATTGTGGAATGTGTTACAAATAAAAATGATTCCATGGTTAAATACACTTGTGACATGTCTTGTAATCTTCTGTCTGATGGGAGCGACAGCAAATTCTATGGGAGTTGGACTGATGCAGATCGGGGCTGGACTTGAGACGGTCTTTGGAATTGCACAGTCACCAATTGTATGGATCTTGATCGCAGCATTTGTATCAACGATATTTATTTATCCTGTGTTTCAGGAATTGGAAAAGGATTAAAAATTATTTCAAGCATTTGTATGTATTTCTTTATCTTCTTACTAATCTTCGTTTTCATCTTTGGAAATACACCATTTATCGGGAAAAATTACATCCGAGGCAATCGGATTTATCATTGACCATTGGGGAACTCAGACCATGCTTATGAATGCTATGGCACCAAAAGATACTTGGTTCTCTGAATGGAGTGTTATGTACTGGAACTCATTTATTATGTATGCGCCAATTATCGGAATGTTCCTTGCACGTATGGGTAAAGGAAGAACTATTCGTACATTTATGTTAGTACAGGTATTAGTACCATCCGTTTTCTGTATCATCTGGATTGGAATCTTTGGTGGACAGACAATCTTTTTACAGACATCTGGAACTTTAGACGTATGGAATGCAGTTCAGACATCTGGTATGCAGGCGACGGTATTCCAGATCCTTGGGAGTCTGCCGGGCAGCAAGATCATCACGGTCTTATTCCTGTGTACGATCACTTTAAGTTTTTGTACACTTGCAGACCCAATGGCATCCGTAGCATCAACATTATCTGTTGACGGATTATCTGCAGATGATGAACCACCTAAGAAACAGAAAGTTTTAGTTGGTATCATTCTGGCAGCGGTTGCATGTACTCTTGTGATCAGTGGAGGAACGACTGCGATCAAAGGTATGATCAACTTAAATGGATTATTGCAGAGTGTTGTTATGATCCTGTGTGCAGTTGCGTTCTTTAAATCTGGTCAAAAAAGAAGATAATGAACATGTAGATTAAATATTGATTGACACTTACAGTGTAACATAATAAATAACCAAATGAGGGAGTCATCTGATATGAATGAATTATTGGATGACTCCCTCATTTTATTTTTAAGATTTTCATAGCTGACGAGGCAAGTCGAATCAATGCTTGCCTCTGTACGATCATGTACTATTCATATTCTAAATAGTAACATACAGTACCGATATTTCACATATAAATACAATGCTGTTATAATATTAACAAGGTTAGAGAAAAGGAAAAACGATAGCTGATATACAAAGGAAAATCAAGGGTTTCAGGGAATGACAGAAAATAAAAAATCCTTGGAACAAATTTGCTTTTAAAGATCGTGATATATTTTTTTCGGCCTTGAATGTTACATTTTTAACGAAAAAGTATTTACAAAAAAGGGAGAAAAAGAAAATGAATTACAAAGCAGCTCCGTATTCTAAGTTTCATAAAATGTTATTCCTTTGTGCTGTTTTAGGGCAGATCGCATGTGGTTTCGCACTTGGAATTGCAGGAACAGCGGTAACAGAAGGAAAAGCTGATCTGGGACTGAGTACATTTTGGGTAGGACTTCTTGGAGCAGGAACTCTGATCGGTCTTGCCGGAAGTTTAGTAGTAGGAAACCTTGCAGATAAGATTGGAAGAAGTAAATTAGTATTGCTTGATATGGCATTCTTTACAGTATTCTCAATCGCACAGTTCTTTACATCAAGCGTAGCAGTGATCATGGCATTAAGAATTCTGATCGGACTTTGTATCGCAATTGATTATACAGTAGGAAGCACGATCGTTTCTGAGTGGTTTGATCCAGAAACAGCACCATCTTACTTAAGTAAATTCATCATTTACTGGACATTTGGTTATGTTTTATCATTCTTCGTAGGATTGGTTATGAGTAACTTACATACAGATTATCATATCATCTTCGCAAGTTCCGCAATTCCAGGAGCGATTGCAGCAATCGCAAGAATCACTTTAGGAATCGCAGAATCACCAAGCTGGATGGCATCTGTAGGAAGAGTTGAAGAAGCAAATAAATTAGTAGCAGAAAAATTTAGGACCTGAATATAAAGTTGTTGCAGAAGAGAAAAAAATGAAGAAGAAAAAATGTATCTGTTACAGAACTGTTCAGCCCTAAATATAGAAGAAACACTTTAGTAGGTGGAATGTTCTATGCATGTCAGGTATTCCCTTACTTCGGAGTTGGTATCTTCCTTCCAATCTTAATTGGACAGTTAAACATGGGAGATGCAAATACATCAAGTATTATCTATGATGTCTTCTGTATGGCAGGAGCATTTGCAGGAACATGGTTATGTGCAAGAATGTCAAGAAGAAGCTTCTTAACATCAACATTCTTTGGAGCAGCGATCGCACTGGTAATTATGATCATTGGACAGAACATTTCCATCGTCATCACAGTTATCGCATTCGCAGCATTCGCATTGATCATGTCAATCGCAGTCGTTATGGAGTGGCCTTATCCACCAGAATTATTCGATGACCGTGTAAGAGGAACTGGTGTTGGTATCGTCGTAGCATTCAGCCGAATCGGTGCAGCACTTGGAACATTCTTATTACCAATCTTAATGGACAGCATCGGAGGAACAGGAACACTGATTGTATGTGCAGCAGTCCTTGTATTAGGTGGAGTTGTGTGCCAGTTATTCGCACCAGAAACATCTGCATCTTACTTAAAGAAAGTAGCAGAGAAAGAAGCAGCAGCAAATTAGTTTACATAATTAATTTTAGATAAAGAAGCATTTAACAAAAATTATAATAAACCCTTAGTAATCTTTTAGGAGGAAAAATTCATGGCAAGAGATTATATGAAGAGAATCAATGCGTTAAGAGAAAATTATATGTCTCACCGCGTTGAAATGGATATCCTGGATGCATATTATGTAACACAGGGATTTAAAGAAACAGAAGGACAGCCTTGGCAGATTCAGAAAGCTACAGGTATGAAGAAAGTTTATGAAAACAAACCAATCTTCATTCAGGACAACGAGTTATTAGTTGGTGGTGTAGCATTCAAACCTCGTGCAGGTATCTTAAACCCAGATTCAGCTTGTTCTGTTATCGAAAAAGAGTTAGATACGATCAGCACACGTAAATACGATCCATTCTAATTTATCAGATGAAAATCAAAAAATTATTCATGGAAGAAGTAGCTCCATACTGGAGAGGAAAATGTGTCCTTGACCGTTGGAACGCTATGATGCCAGAAGACGTAAGAACAATGCGTGATGGTGGAATGTTATATGTAGACAAGAAATTCGTTCGTGGATACGGAGAAAACACACCAGGTTGGAGAACTCTTCTTGCAAAAGGTATCAAAGGTATCAAAGAAGAAGCCCAGGAAAAACTTGCAGCATTAGATGATGCAGCAGGAGAAGATACATTAAAACAGATGATTTTCTATAAATCTCTGATCATTACAGCAGACGGAATCGTTGCTCTTGCAAACCGTCATGCAGACTTAGCTGAAGAAATGGCAGCAAAAGAAACAGATGAAATTCGTAAAGCAGAATTATTAAAGATCGCTGAAGTTAACCGTCACGTTCCAGAGAACCCACCTCGTAACTTCTACGAAGCATTACAGAGTATGTTAACATATGAATTCTGTATCTTCATGGAACAGAACGCTTCTTCTTACAACTTAGGACGTATGGATCAGTACCTGATCGAATACTACAAGAAAGATATCGAAGAAGGAATCATGACTCAGGAAGATGCTCAGGAATTACTTGACTGCTTCTGGATCAAGATCGCAGAAATGGGATTATTCCAGGACGGAGAGAGTGCAGCATTCTCAGCTGGATATAACATGACAGTTCAGGTATGTGCCGGTGGTATCGACAAATACGGAAATGATGCAGTTAACGATCTTTCTTACATGACAATCCAGGCGACAGAAGATACAGCATTAAAAGAGCCTAACATGACAGTACGTTACAGCATTTCCAAGAACCCAGATTCATTCTTAAGAAAAGCTGCTGAATGTATCCGTATGGGACGTACAATGCCAGCTGTATACCATGATGATGCAGGTATCAAGATGCTGCTTAACAAAGGTGTACCTCTTTCTCAGGCATGGGATTGGACTCCATGTGGATGTGTTGAGACAAACCTTGAAGGACGCTTAAAGTCTTATACTGACATCGGAGAAGTCAGCATGGGTGGTGTCGTAGACATGGTTATGAACAATGGTAAGAGCCGTCTGACTGGAGAACAGGTATCTATCCAGACTGGTGATCCTCGTGACTTCAAGACATATGATGAATTCATGGGAGCGATCAAAAAACAGATCGACTACTTTGTACATACAATGGCAACAATGAACTCTTATCTTGATTACTTAAGTGAAAACTACCGTCCAGTACCAGCATTATCTTTAACATATCCAAACTGTATGGAAACAGGAAAAGATTATGCAAACGGTGGAGCAGAATTCAACGTAGGTAACGGAATCAACATCATCGGACAGGCAGATATCATCAACTCTTGTGCAGATATCAAATACCTGATCTACGATGAGAAGAAATTAACAATGGACGAACTTTGCAAAGCATTAGATGCAAACTTCGAAGGATATGATGAAGTTTATAAAATGTGTATGGAAGCTCCTAAATATGGAAATGACGATCCTAAGGCAGACTTCTGTGCAGGTGAGATCTACAACTACTTAGTAGACCAGATCGAAAGCTATGATTCAGCATTCGGTAAATTAACAGCTGGTATGCTTCCAGTATCAGGAAACGTTCCAATCGGACAGAGCGTAGGAGCCCTTCCTTCCGGACGTAAAGCTTGGACACCACTTGCAGACGGAATCGGAGCAACAGGTGGAACAGACGTAAATGGAGCAACAGCATTATTAAAATCTATCAGTAATCTTCCTCATTCTCGTTTCACACAGGGAACACAGATGAACTTAAAGATCGATCCAAAACTGTTAGAAGGAGAACGCGGATTAAATAACATGATGACTCTGTTAAAAACACAGTGTACATTAGATGTTTACCATACACAGTACAACATCATTGATCCAGAAGTACTGATCGATGCTCAGAAACATCCAGAAAACTATAAAGACTTACTTGTACGTGTAGCTGGATACACAGCATTCTTCGTAGAATTAGGAAAAGATATCCAGGATGACATCATCCAGCGTACAGAAATCGAAAACTGGGGATAGGATAACAGGTTAAAACACTATGATGTATCAGACTTATGAAGGGATGGACATCGAAGGAACTGTTTTAAGAATCGAGAAAAGTTCCATTTTTGATGGAGATGGACTTCGAACGGTTGTATTCTTAAAAGGATGCCCATTACGCTGCAAATGGTGTTCAACTCCGGAGAGTTATCAAAAGAAAATACAGACAACGCTTGATGGCACGATCACATACGGTCAGATCATGACAGTAGAAGACGTGATGGTGGAAGTCAGAAAAGACAGTCTTTTCTACTTCCACTCAGGCGGTGGTGTGACATTATCAGGGGGAGAGATCTTAGCCCAGCCAGAATTTGCATATCATATCCTTCGTCGTTCCTGTTATGAAGGAATCAATACGGCGATCGAATCTTCCTTCAATGCAGACTGGGACAAGATCGAACCGATCCATTGGATGTTTAGATACCGCATTTGTCGATATGAAATTGATGGACCCGGAAAGACATAAATATTATACCGGAGTAGATAATGCTCTTATTCTGAGTAATATCGAAAAAGCAGGGAAAGAAAGAAGACCGAATATGAAAATGATCATAAGAAGGCCATTGATTCCTGGAGTAAATGATTCCAAAGAAGATCTGACTGCACTAGCACAGTTTTTAGGAGATCTTAAGGGAGTCGATCATTTACAGTTACTGCCATATCATCGTTTGGGAACAGACACTTATCGAAAACTCGGAATGGAATACCCATTAGCAGAAATAGAAGTTCCAAGTGAAGAACATATGCAGTGGTGCAAAGACATCACAGAAAAATACGTTAAAACTATCATTTAATATATAAAGTATTTATAGGAGGAAAATTTTATTATGTTACGTTATGGATTTATTGCAGCAGGAAACATTATTCGTAGTATGCACAGAGGTGCAGAGATGAACGAGGATTACAATCCAGCAGAAATCGGTATCTACGACATCAACGAAGAAGTTCGTAAAGACTATGCTGCAAGAGGTTACAAAACATTTGACAGCATGAAAGAATTAATTGACAATTCTGAAATGTTAGTTCTTGGAGTAACACCAAAAGTTGTAGGATTCATCATTGATGAACTTGCCCAAAATTACAGACCAGACCAGGTTATGTTAACAGTTGTAACAGGTGTTGAACAGCCATGGTATCAGGAACATCTTGGAAAAGACTGCAAAGTCGTTATCTGTATGCCAAACATGAGCTCTCAGGTTGGAGAAGGAGCATTTGCTGTATCTCGTTCTGAAGCTTGTACAGACGAAGATGTTGATAAAGTATGTGCAATCTTAAGATCTTGTGGATTAGTTGAAGAAATTCCAGACGGAATGATGGCTGAAATCCTTCCATTCAACGGATCTGCACCAGGATTCTTCTACCACATTGCTAACTTAATGGTAAAAGAAGCAAAAGAATTAGGATTAGATCCAGAAACAGCAGTACGCTTATTTGCTGAAACAATGAAAGGTAGTGCAGAAATGATCCTTTCTTCAGACACAAGTCTTGAAGATCTTGAAAAGGCATTAAGACTTCCAGGAGGAGCTACAGTTACAGCTCTTGAAAAGATCGAATCTATGGGATTTGACGCAATGTACCATGAATTCGTAAAAGTATCTGTAGAACACTGCAGAGAACTTGGAAATCAGAAATAATTCCAGACAAACATATTAGCCTCTATATATAAATTTATTTAAAAACGTATAAATCATAAAATGATATAAAAGGAGAAAAATCATGATTACAAATCACGACAGAAAATTCAAATTAGGAATGCACAGCTACACATTACATTTATCAGGATTCGGAGAAAGCTGGGGATTCCAGGAATATGGTGAGCACCATGCATTCGAACAGGTTGCTACATTCAAAGATTTAGTAGACATCGCTGTTGAAGTAGGTCTTGACGTTCTTCACATCACATTAGTAGATATCCAGAACGATACATCTGATGAACATCTTGCAGAATGCAGAAAGATCGCTGAAGATGCAGGAATCGAACTTGAATTAAACATTTCCTTCAACGCACCATCTGATCCTCGTGTAAACTGTGGATTAGAAGAATCATTACACATTGCTCACAAATTAGGATGTAAACTGGTGAAATACAGCACAGACGTAGAACACCCAGAAAAATCTTCTCACTCTTGCTTATCACCAGAAGTAATGAAACAGCTGATCGCAATCTATGATGATTTTGCAGCGAACATTTCACTGATCGAAAAATACAACTTAAAGATCGCGATCGAAAACCACTGCGACTTATTCGCAAACGAAGTAATCTGGTTAGTAGAAAAATTAAACCATCCATTAATCGGAGCTTGCTGTGATACGATCAACTCCTTAATGTTAATGGAAGGTATCGCTGACTGTGTAGACAGAATGGCTCCATACTGCTACTGCGTACACTTCTGTGACAACAGAGTATTCGCTGACCCAGACGGAACACATTCTTTAGGAACAGCAATCGGACAGGGTAACGTAGACTGCCGCGCGATCATGGATATCTTAAGAGAAAAAGCTCCAGAAGGACTTGACACAATCGACTTAGAAATCGAACTTCCATTATCTGGACACAGCATTGAAGAAGGACGTGAAATGGAACTTCAGGGATTAAAAGAGTCTGTTGAATATATGTACAAAGAATTAGGTATTGGATTCAACGCTGCTAAGATCTACGGAGAAAGCAATTACTTCTTAAATAAATAGTTTGTTGAATGAATTAAATTGTTGGAAATAAAATAAATAGCAACTACTCAGGGACGTACTCTCGTTCGACTCGCACGCAGCTGTACTAAGCTCTTGACAGGTCTATCAACCTGTTACTTGCTAAGTGTAGGCGAGCTCCTATGGTCCCTGAGTAGTTGCTATTTATGTTATTTAAATTTACTTTATTCAAAGGATTTAGGTAAGGGGTGATTGCTGATGGATAGTTGTATGATATAATGTAAGGAGTGAAAAATTGATGAGTACAAAGGAGAATTTGGGTATGACATTGCAACAATTAAAGTACTTTTATCACGGTTGCTGAGATTGGTAATATTACATATGCTGCACAACGTCTTTATACTTCACAGCCAACGATTAGCAGACAGATTCAGATGTTGGAATCGGAATTGGGTTACCGTTTGTTTAACCGCCATAGTAAGCCTTTGAAGCTTACGGAACCGGGGAAGATCCTTTATGATGGGATGAAGGAGGCTCTTTCTCAGATTAATCATACGATGGAGACAGCGAAGATTGCTTCGGAAGGAAAGAGCGGAACGCTTTCGATTGCTTTTCAGACAGGATATTACTCAGAATATATGTTTTTTGGAGATCATTGATGAATTAAGAGAAAGCTGGCCGGCATTGAAATTAAATTACAATAAGATGTCCACAACAGACCAACACAGAGGACTTGAAAATGGAAGTATCGATATTGCGATCGGACTGGAACTTCCGCACTGGGAAGAAGCAGGATTTCAGGTGCGGAAATTAAAGAAAGAGGAAACTTTGATCGTAGTATCCCAAGATCACAGATTAGCAGGAAAGATCGTCTAGAATATAATGATCTGTGCGGAGAGACATTTCTATTTAACATCACCAAACGGATATCAGGTAGACCGGATTTTGAAAGATATCTTTTGCATTGGATGGTGTACATCAGGTAGGAGTAAGCTCATCAGAGATTGCGTACTTTAAGGTAATGTCAGAAAACGGAGTGACGATCTCTAATCCACATGATCCTTACTTGCTGAATAATCCTTATTATCACAGTATTCCATTCGAATCAGAATATTCAGATTCCTATGTGTGCGTAACGAATCCAAATAATACGAACCCGGTTATTAAGTTGTTTATGGACTTGATAGAAGACGAGGAATTGTAGTTTGTAAAAGCTTATCATAGTCTCTGATTTTATATGTGTTTCGATATTTTTGCACGAAAGTGGCAAAAAAGT
>ENA-OQES01000147-OQES01000147.1-human-gut-metagenome-genome-assembly--contig:-NODE-147-length-29515-cov-3.571696_pt1 | contig 29515 bp, 33 predicted proteins | sample MGYA00242798_ERZ504641 | MGnify/ENA primary metagenome ERZ504641 (study PRJEB26092, sample SAMD00036327) | human gut metagenome | host: Homo sapiens | study: EMG produced TPA metagenomics assembly of...
AGAGGCGTTGTCCCGCTGCGTCCCAGCCAGATGCCCGGCAGGTAACCCGCCAGAAATATCACGCCAAAATTGCCAGCGCCGCCCCAGCTTTTCCGTCTGCGGCGTATGTTCCCGGTGCGGGCGCTCTACCGCGGGCCGCAGCATCGGCAGCCCCAGGGCGGCGCAGCGCCGTCTGTGCCGCCCGCATCAGCGGCCCGCCCGCAGGGCCGTCAGTGCACCGCCTAACAGGCCCCCTTAGCAGCAGTGCCAGCGGCAGCATGGCGTTGCTTCCCTGCCAATCCAGTCTGCCGTTTGCCAGCAGCGTTGCCGCCAGCAGACAGACCGCGTAAAATGCCCCGCAGCCCAGCCCGCACAGCAGCAGCCTTTTCTGCAATCTGCGGGCCAGCACGGCAGCGGACACAGCCGCCCCCACTGCCGCCGCCATACAGGCCATAGGCCGCACTGCGGACAATGGCAGCCCTGTATGCGTCAGCAGAAACGCCGCCAGCGCCAGCAGCAATATGCACACGCCCACACCGCAGCCAAAGGACAGCAGCAGCGCTGCCGCGGCCGGATTTTTAACACCGATTTTTTGGGTTTGCGCAGATTTTTTGAGCCATAACAAAACGCCCCCTTGCACAGTCAACACTATGCAAGGGGGTGTGTGTTTTATGTCAATTACTTCTTGACGGGGGTGGACTTGCTGTCCTTACCGGTGTCCAGCTTCTCCACAGAGGAGATTGCGGAGCGGCGGAAGCGAATCTTCGTGCGGTCACTGCCGGTCTCGATGACGAGGGTGTCATCCTTGTCCGCAATGGCGCAGACGATGCCGACGATACCGCCGATGGTGGTGACTTTGTCGCCGATCTCGATGGAGTTGCGCATGGCAGCATCCTTCTTGTCCTGGCGCTTCTGCGGCAGGTAGATCAGGACGATCATGAACACGATGATAAGGATCATCGGCAGGAAGCTCATCAGCATTTCAGCCGTGGTAGCCGTGCCGGTGGCGGCATTCAGAAACTGGATCATAGCAAGTATACTCCTTAAAAATAACGATTTCTTCTATTATATCGGATAAATGCGCATTGTGCAAGCATTTTGCCGGAAAAATCAGATGCGGGTATCAAGTTTATGCACATAGGTGTCGTGGAACTGCTGGAAGGTGCCGTTGTCCAGTGCCTCGCGGATGCGCTCCATCAGGTGATTGTAGAAGTACAGGTTGTGCATGACAGCCAGGCGCATGCCCAGCAGCTCGTCCGCTTTCTGCAAATGGCGGATATACGCGCGGGAGAAATTGCGGCAGACCGGGCAGTCACAGTGCGGGTCGATGGGCGACTCGTCGCGCTCGTATTTCAGGTTCTTGATATTGATGATGCCGTCCCAGGTGAACAGATGCCCGTGACGCGCGTTGCGGCTGGGCATAACGCAGTCGAACAGATCAACGCCGCGGTAGACGCCCTCAATGATGTTGCCAGGCGTGCCGACGCCCATCAGATAGCGGATTTTGTTTTTCGGCGCAAACGGCTCTACGGCAGAGATGATGTCATACATGACCTCGGCGGGCTCACCGACGGCCAGACCGCCGATGGCGTAGCCGTCCAGATCATACTCGGCGATCTGCTTCATGTGCTCAACGCGCAGGTCGGCGAACGTGCAGCCCTGGTTGATGCCGAAAAGCAGTTGGTCGGGATTGACGGCCTTTTCCTCATGCTTCAGGCGGTTCATCTCGTCCTTACAGCGCAGCAGCCAACGGGCCGTGCGGGCGCAGCTGTTCTTGGCGTACTCGTAGGTAGCCGGGTTTTCGACGCACTCGTCAAAGGCCATGGCAATCGTAGAGCCAAGGTTTGCCTGAATCTGCATGCTCTGCTCCGGTCCCATAAAGATACGGTGGCCGTCGAGGTGGGAGTTGAAGGTCACGCCCTCCTCCGTAATATGGCGCAGCTTGGCCAGACTGAACACCTGAAAGCCGCCGCTGTCGGTCAGGATGGGGCCGTCCCACTTGGTAAACTTGTGCAGACCGCCCATCTCAGCCACGAGTTTATCGCCCGGGCGCAGGTGCAGATGATAGGTGTTGCACAGCATGACCTGTGCGCGGATGTCCTTGAGGTCCAGCGCCGACAGACCGCCCTTGATGGCGGCAGCCGTGGCGACATTCTGGAATGCAGGGGTCTGGACCGTGCCGTGCACCGTGGTAAATTCGCCGCGGCGGGCAGCCCCTTCCTGTTTGATAAGGCGGTAAGGCATAGCTTTCTATCTCCGTTTTCAAAAATATTTCATCGCAAAAAAGGCGGCGCAGGGGGCGTTTTTCCCTGCACCGCCTAATAAATTATTATAAAAGAAAATCAGTGGTTCGTCAACTGTAAATCGGCAGGATCACCACCCCCGCCGGGGAAAATTATTTTACCCTATAGCGCAAAATGGTTTTGAGCCTGGTTTTTTTCTGTGCGGGTGGCATTGCTCAGGTAGATTTCCCGGTGGCCTTCCTCCGTGCGCGTCAGGCTGTGGGCGTGTACAAATTCGTCCATTTTCGCGAAAGAAACCGGCTCATCGTCATACGCGCCGACATGCAAAAGCTGCACACAGGTTTCGCCCGGCACGGTGCCGAAGCGGACTTCTTCCAAGAGCGGGTTTGGTTTTCGGTGTTTTGTACGTTCCAGCGCAGCGCACACGCCGTCCTCTCCGACAAAATCCGGCTGGCGGATTACGAGAGTGTAGCGCAGCTTTTCCTTGATGAGCTCGCAGTTCTCAATTTTCTGCCAGACGCCCTCCAGTGGGTACACGGCAAAGTCGTCATACTCGCCCTTTGCAGTCTTTTTGTAAGCCATTTTGACCGCATAGGCCACGGAATACAGTGCCGATACGCGGTTTGAAAAATTCCGTGTCATTCGGGTTTCCTTCACCGTTTATCATGATGCAGCTTTGTGTCGGAACCGTCACCAAAACCGGGGTTGTTTTGCACCGTAAAGCTGCTTTTCCTGCCTTCTCCATTCGTATTTCATAAAAAGCGCCTCCTTGCGCTTTTCAGAATACCGCAGAAAGCATGACACCCCCTGTCATGTTTTATAATTTTTCTGCCATGCGGGTCAGCTTTTCTTTCATGCTGCGTCGCAATTCGTCGGGCTCCAGGATTTCAACTGCGTCACCATAGGACAAAATGTAGCTATACAGCGTTCTTTCGGGCATATCGACGGTCACATACAGGCTTCCCTGCGCATCCTTCTCCACGGTATCGGTAAATTCGTCATAGACGCGGAAGGCAGCCGCCGGGGAGAATTTCAGCCTTACCGAAATCAGCCGCTCCTGCTGTATCGTCGGTTTTAGCTCCGGGACGTCCGCCTTCCTGCGCAGGAAGGTCTCCGGCAGAAGCGTCAAATTCTTGATGCGGGTCAGCTTAAAAAAGGCGGTAGTCGTTTCGCAAAAGGCAGAAGCCGTACAAATACCAGTCCTTGCTCTTGAAAATCAGCTTGACCGGTTCCACCGTGCGGACAGTGCCGCCGCCTTCGCCCGCAAAATACGAAAAGCTGACCCTGCGGCAGCTGAAAACAGCCCTTTTGAGCTCGTCGAACAGCTCCGCACCCGCCGTATTTTTGTGCCAGTCGGAAAAATCGACCTCGATCCAATTTGCGCCTTGTACCCGGAAAAGCCCGCCCAATTTGGTAAGCAGTTCATCGGTCCGGCTGTCTTCCGCGGCGGCAAGGCCCTGCAGTGCCATCAAAATTTGCTCTTTTTCCTGCGGCGTCAGCAGCGATTTCTCCAGCACAAACTCCGGCAGGATAAAATACCCCGCCCTTTCCCTGCACAGTATAAATCGGTATCCCGGCTGCACTGATGGCATCCAGGTCGCGGTAAATCGTTCTTACCGATACTTCAAAATTTTTCTGCCAGCTCGGGGGCCGTGGCTCTGCCCTTGTCCAACAGATGATACACGATTTTGAACAGTCTGCCCTGCTCCATACAGTGCCCCTCGCATCACAACAAAAGCGCCGAAGATCTGCCCCGGCGCTTTCGCAAAAGATATTTTCTGTTACCGAATGAACATCGCATCACCAAAGCTGAAGAAGCGGTACTTTTCCTCAACGGCGACCTTGTAGGCGGCCATCGTCTTGTCGTAGCCGTAGAAGGCGGCAATCAGCATGATAAGAGTGCTCTCCGGCAGGTGGAAGTTCGTAATCAGGCCGTCGATGGCTTTCAGCTCGATGCCGGGATAGATGAAGATGCTGGTATTCCCGCTGCACGGCACGATCTTGCCGTACTTAGCCCAGACAGATTCCAGCGTGCGGCAGCTCGTTGTGCCCACGGCAATGACACGGTGGCCCGCGGCGCGGGTCTCGTTGATGAGCTTCGCCGTTTCCTCGCTGACGGAGTACCACTCGCTGTGCATCTGGTGGTTCTCAATGGATTCCTCATTCACAGGACGGAAGGTGCCCAGGCCGACATGCAGCGTGACCTCGGCAATGTTGACGCCGCGGGAGCGGATCGTGTCCATCAGCTGCGGGGTAAAGTGCAGGCCCGCGGTGGGCGCGGCAGCGCTGCCCAGTTCCTTGGCGTAGACGGTCTGGTACTGGCTCTGATCCTCGAGCTGCTTCGTGATGTAGGGCGGCAGCGGCATCTTGCCGAACTCGTCCAGCTTCTCGTACAGTGTCTCGGTGTCGTAGGTAAAGGTTACATACTTATTGCCGTCAGGCAGCGTCTCATCCACCACGGCGGTCAGGCTGCCGTCGCCGAACTCCACCTTCGTGCCCGGCTGCATCCGCTTGCCGGGGCGGGCCAGGCACTCCCAGGTATCGCCCTTGACCTGGCGGAGCAGCAGCAGCTCGCAGACAGCGCCTGTGGGCACCTTGGTGCCCATCAGGCGGGCAGGCAGAACCTTGGAGTTATTGACAACGAGCAGATCGCCCTTTTCAAGATAATGCGGCAGCTCATGGAATACCGAGTGCAGGATCTTATCATTTTTGCGGTCCAGCACCATCAAACGGGCGGCATCGCGGGGGTCGGCAGGCTCCTGCGCGATCAGCTCCTTCGGCAGGTCGTACCAGAAATCCTTTTTTGAACACTTTTTGTATCATCCCTTTTTTACTTTAAAGCGTTATTGTCTTGACATTCTTATGTGGGAATATTATAATGAATCCAAACACAGAGGCGCGAAGCGCATCAGTACCGGTTTTCATCATGCCCTGCCAGGGGCGAGAGCCGGGAAAGGGTTCTTCGCCGAAGAAAATGCGCGGCACGCATTTTCTGGGTCCGCAGCCGAACAGGTGCGGGACTGTCACGCTGTAAAACAGTGTGTTGCGCTGTGTTATATGCAATATGATATTATATTGCATTTTGTGCCGGTTTTCAAGCCGGTTTTTTTCATTATCTGTGCAAATTTCCGTGGGAGCCGCATAGATATAAGGAAGGGTATCGCGAAAGGAAGGTCTTAGTCAGGATGAAACAGTACAATGTTGGTGTTATCGGTGCAACCGGTATGGTCGGCCAGCGCTTTATTACGTTGCTGGAAAAGTCATCCCTGGTTTAATCTGGTTGCCCTTGCGGCCAGCGCACGCAGCGCTGGCAAAACCTATGAGGAGGCCGTCGGCAGCCGCTGGTGATGAAGACCCCCATGCCCGAGAGCGTTAAAAAGATGGTCGTGCTGGACGCCGCCAATGTGGAGGAGGTCGCCGCCAAGGTCGATTTTGATCTTTTGCGCCGTCAACATGAAGAAGGACGAGATCAAGGCCAACTGGAGGAGGCCTACGCCAAGGCCGAGTGCCCGGTCGTGTCCAACAACAGCGCGCACCGTTTTACCCCTGACGTGCCGATGGTCGTACCCGAGATCAACGCCGACCACATCGACATCATCCCTGCCCAGCGCAAGCGTCTGGGCACCAAGCGCGGCTTTGTGGCCGTCAAGTCCAACTGCAGCCTGCAGAGCTATGTGCCTGCCCTGCATCCCCTGCGCAAATACGGCATCTCTGACGTGCTCGTCTGCACGTATCAGGCCATCTCCGGCGCAGGCAAGACGTTTGAGACCTTCCCCGGACATTCTCGACAACGTCATTCCCTACATCGGCGGCGAGGAGGAAAAGAGCGAGCAGGAGCCGCTGAACTGTGGGCCACATCGAGGGCAACAGATCGTCTCGGCCGAGTCTACCCCGCTTTACGGCCCAGTGCCTGCGTGTGCCTGTCTCTGACGGCCACATGGGCGCGGTGTTCGTGCGCTTTGAGAATAAACCTTCTAAGGAAGAAATTCTGCAGGCCTGGAAGGAATTCCACGGTCCCGCACAGGATCTGGAGCTGCCCAGCGCCCCGAAGCAGTTCCTGCATTACTTTGAGGAAAATGACCGCCCGCAGCCCAAGCTGGACCGTATGCTGGAAAACGGCATGGCTGTCAGCATTGGCCGTCTGCGTGAGGATAACCAGTACGACTACAAGTTCGTCTGCCTGTCCCACAACACGCTGCGCGGCGCTGCCGGCGGCGCGGTGCTGCTGGCCGAGCTGCTGGCTGCCAAGGGCTATTTTGACTGATCGGCTGCGCATGGCAGCCTTGGTGTAAGGAGAATTCGTATGAAGAGACCCGTATTTACCGGTGCCGCCGTGGCAATCATCACCCCGATGAACACCGACGGCAGCGTCAACTATGACGAGCTTGGCCGCATCATCGACGACCAGATTGCCCACAGCACGGATGCCATTGTCATCTGCGGCACGACGGGTGAGTCCCCGACGCTGACCGACGAGGAGCACACCGAGTGCATCCGCTATACCGTCAAAAGGCGGCAGGCCGCGTCCCGGTGATTGCGGGTACCGGCTCCAACGACACGAAGTACGCCATCTGGCTGTCCCAGCAAGCTGAGGCCGACGGTGCCGACGCACTGCTGCTGGTCACGCCCTACTACAACAAGACGAGCCAGGCGGGCCTGCTGGCCCACTACACAGCCATTGCGGACGCCGTGCATATTCCCCTGCATCCTGTACAATGTGCCCAGCCGCACGGGCTGCAACCTGACGCCCGCCACGCTGGCCGAGCTTGCGAAGCACCCGAACATCAACGCCGTCAAGGAGGCCAGCGGCAACATCAGCCACGTGGCCGAAATCGCAGCGGCCTGCGGTGACAGCCTGAACATCTACTCCGGCAACGATGACCAGATCGTGCCGCTGCTGGCTCTTGGCGGCAAGGGCGTGATCAGCGTGCTGTCCAACGTAGCCCCGCAGTACACCCATGACATCTGCGCCAAATGGTTCGCCGGTGAGACTGCCGAGAGCTTGTCCATGCAGCTCAAGGCGGTGCCGCTTATCAAGGCACTGTTTGCCGACGTCAACCCCATCCCGGTCAAGTGGGCCATGAACCGCCTTGGCTGGAATGCCGGTGACTGCCGTCTGCCGCTCGTTGCGCCCTCCGCCGCAGTGCAGGCGCAGCTGGAGACTGCCATGCAGGAGTTCGGCCTGCTGAAATAATTTCACAGCCGACCCACTGCCATGCCGCGGGTCGGCTTTTTGCTTTTGCACGACTTTTGCATGAAAGGAACAATAACACATGACGGATATTATCATTCAGGGCATCTATGGCCGTATGGGCCGCGCACTGGTCGAGAAGATCGGTGCGCGCGAGGATTGCCGCATCGTCGCCGGTGTGGATCGCGAAGCCGGGCGGATCGGCGAAATCCCCGTTTACGCCGGGTTTGACGCACTGCCCTGCAAGGGCGTCATCATCGATTTTTCCTCACCCGCCGGGGCGGTTGCAGCAGCGCAGTACGGTGCCGCCAACGGTCTGCCCTGCGTCATCTGCTCCACCGGCCTTTCCAGGGAGGATGAGGCTGCACTGGAGGCTGCCAGCACCAGGACGCCGATCTTCCGCAGCGCAAACATGTCGGTGGGTGTCAACGTGCTGATCGAGCTGGCCCGCCAGGCTACGAAGATTCTGGGCGGCGAGTTTGACATTGAGATCATCGAGAAGCACCATCATAACAAGCTGGACGCGCCCAGCGGCACAGCGCTGATGATTGCCGACGCCATCAACACCGAGGCGAACGGCAAATATGAGTACGTCTATGACCGCACGCAGGTTCGCCAGAAGCGCGGCGCACAGGAGCTGGGCATCAGCTCCATCCGCGGCGGCGGCATTGTGGGCGAGCACGATGTGCTGTTCTGCGGCCCCGACGAGGTCGTGACGCTGAGCCACAGCGCGGGCAGCCGCGGCGTCTTTGCCGACGGTGCCGTACAGGCTGCGCTCTATATTGCTGCGCTGGCCCCCGGCTATTACACGATGACCGACCTGCTGCGAGGTAAACTGATATGCGAATGAACGGCAACGACCTTGCCGCCTGCGCGGTCATCGCACTGGGCGTCGGCGGCGTAGTTGTCGGCTCTCTGCTGGGCGTCGGCAATCAGGCTGTGACCCTGCCCGCGGTCAATCCGCAACCCGTAGTCGTGGATATGCCGGCAGAGCCGGAACCAACCGCTACACCGGAGCCCACCCCCGAGCCGACGCCCACCGTCGAGACCGTGCACTTTTCCGCCACGGGCGACGACCTGATCCACGATGGTATCTTTTTGCAGGCTAAGGAGCGCGGCGGCGACCACTACGATTTTGACGCCGCCTACGCAGCCATGCAGGGCTACTACGACCAGTTTGATGTGAACTGGCTCAATCAGGAGACACTCGTCAACGACGAGTTCGCCGCCAGCGGCTATCCGATGTTCTCCACCCCCGGCGAGATCACCGACACGCTGTATAATTTGGGCTTCCGCGTGTTCAGTCTCTCCAACAATCACAGCTACGACAAGGGGGCGGCGGGCATTGAGGCATCCATGGCACACTGGGCTGCCATGCCGGACGATGTGGTCACAATGGGCTTTTACAATCTGGAGACCTATGACAACTACGCCTACCAGACCGTCAACGGCATCACGTTCGGCTATCTCTCCTATACGGAGCACACCAACGGCCTGCCCACGCCGTCCGGCACAGACTATGGCGTTGTGTATCTGGACGACCATGAAACGATTGCCAAACAGATCGCCGATATGCGCCCGAACTGCGATGTTCTTATCGTCAGCGCCCACATGGGCACCGAGGGCACGCACGAGGTCAACGACTTTCAAAGGGAGACTGCTCAGTGGCTGGCCGACCAGGGCGTCGATGTCATCATCGGCACCCACCCGCATGTAGTACAGAACGCCGCATGGCTGACCGGCGCAAACGGCAACACGACCTTCATCGTCTACAGCCTGGGCAACTTCATCAACGCGCAGTCCTCACGCGATAATGTCATCGGCGCGATTCTGGACGTGTATTTTGATAAGACGACCCAGCCTGACGGCAGTGTGAGCATTGCCATCCGTGACCCGAAGCTGCACTGCGTTATCAGCCAGTATGAGGCCGGGTACAAGAATATCCGGGTCATCCCCTACAGCCAGTACACAGACGAACTGGGTGCAGCACACGGAGAGTTCACCCTCTCCCGCGAATACATAGAGAGCATGCTCCGCAGCACGATTGACGAGGAGTTCCTCACGTTAGATTGAATGAAAGGATGATTTTTATGTACGGTGTCAGCAAGATCAGCAGCGAGCAGAACATTATGCTCACCACCTTCCCCGGTGCCCAGTACAGCGCACAGAGCCTGGCCGAGCACCTGGACGTTTTTGCCAAGGCCGGTATTGTGGTCGATATGATCTGCCAGAGCGCGCCCCGCGGCTCCGCGGTGGATTTCAGCTTTACGACGAGCTATGACAACTTTGCCGCCGTTATGAAGGCTCTGCCCGCCGCAGCCAAGGCCAATCCCCCGCTGGTCTCCGGCGGCTACAGCAAGATCAACCTCTTTGGTGAGGAGATGGTCACCAGCTGCGGCGTCGCCGCCCGTGCGCTGGCCGCACTGGCCGGTGCAGGTATTGAAATCGTGCTCATCACAACGAGCGACCTTGACATCTCCCTGCTGATCCGCCAGCAGGACGAGGACACCGCCCTCGATGCCCTGCATAAGGCGTTTGAGGTCTGACGGCAATCAAAAAGCAGGTGCAACCCCATTTAAAGGGCTGCACCTGTTTTTTATTTATTCTTGCGGTAGCACTTTGCTGCCAGAAATGGCAGGAATACAACCCCATACATGATGGCACTGATTGCCACATCGCCCCAGCCGATGATCTGATTTGAAATATCCGCCGTACCGGTCCAGACTAAGACCATGCTGTTGTTGAGGTAGTGCAGCACCACGGGGAGCCAGATACTTTTTGCCGCACTTCTCATACGCAAAGGTGAAAAAATACACCGAGCGTCACGCAGACAACAAGCTGTGCGGCAATGCTCTGCAGTGAGGTATCGGGACTGTAGAAGAAAAGATTCAGCGGCAGATGCCACAGGCCCCACAGCACACCAACGGCCAGTGCGCCGCGCCGTGCGCCGAAGCGGCCTTGCAGGGCTGGCGTCAGATAATAGCGCCAACCGTATTCCTCGCCAAAAAATCGGCAGGAAGGATAAGAAAAAGTTTGGCACCAGCACCAGTGCCATGAGCCACGGCGCAGACGATTGCCAGTAAGTCAGGTACTCCGCCCAGGCGTCGCTGCCCTGCAGCGCCACGGAAAGAAAGACCATGCCGGTTTTGACGACGAGGAAGTAGGCACAGATGGCAAACGCCGTCAGGAATTTGCCGTGCAGGCACAGACCGTAGTCTTCGCGCTTTGTCTTTTTCTCGGTCAGCAGGAAGATCCAGCCCAGCACCGACGCGATAATGATGACAAAGTTTGCAATATTCAGCCAGCCCTCCTGCGGCAGGAACGCAGACAGAACGCTCATGGCGAGCATCAGCGCAGTGGCCGCGATGTGCAGGATGTAAAACCGCTTTGGCGTTCCCTGCCGTCTTGCCAGCAAGAACGCCAGCATAACGCCCGCCGCCGGGTAGAACATCTGGGCGTTGGCAAAAATCGAGGTGTCCCGCCCGTTTTGCAGGCAGATGTACAAAAGCGGCATCATCAGAAACGGAATTGCGTAAGCACAGAGTGCAAAGACAGTCAGCTCTTTTTTATTCGTTTTCATCGTCGTCCTCCTTTGGGTTTTCCAACTCTGCGTGGCGTTTTTTGTAAGCCTTCATGCTGAGCTGCAGCAATGCAAAGCACAGCACCCCGGTACAAACGCCCATAATTACCGCCTGCAGCACCGCAACGCCCATGCCAAACTCTGCAAATTTGATAAGCCCCCACACAAGCACGGCAACACCGCCCACGACGGACACAACGGCATTGGTTTTCGTATTCGGTTTAAGGTGGCGGTCCCAGATACCGGCACGCAAATCACTTATGACCGCATAGGCGCACCCCAGCATAAAGATAAACCATTCTGCCGCCATCTCCCGCGGGGTAAAGCCCAGCAGACTTTCGATGATCAGCGCCGCCAGCAGCAGCACCCACAGCAGGCAGAAGCCGCGGGACTCGATCTTCAAAAGGGTCTGTTTTTGCATTTCATCAAGATTGTCGCGCTTAAAAAATTCTTTTATGTTCATCGCTCATTCCTCCCAGAACAGCTCGTCCAATGTCTTGCCCAGCACCTTGCAGATGCTGCGGCAAAGGTTGATCGTAGGGTTATACTCCCCTTTTTCAATGGCGTTGATGGTCTGGCGGGACACGCCCACCACCGCCGCCAGATCCGCCTGGGTCATATCCAGCGCAGCGCGGGCGGCCTTCAGCTTCAGATTCTTTGCCATTGCCTTCGTTTCCTTTCCTCTTGCTGTGACTTTACTATAGCACGTGCCTTACATTATGTCAAGTATATATTACTTTTTGAAAAATAAATTTTCCCTACAAAACCCGCACTTGCGGCAATTCGCCCACTGTGCTATGATAGTTTTTATAGATTATGATAAAGGAAGTTTGGCTATGAAGTACAGCTTTCCCGCTTTTGAAAACGGCTTTATCCGCGCTGCTGCGGCCAGCCCCGCCCTGCGCGTGGCCGACTGCACCTACAACGCCGACCAGATCATCGGCGTCATGCGCGAGTACGCCGAAAAAAATGTACAGCTGCTCTGCCTGCCGGAGTTTGCACTGACCGGCTACACCTGCAGTGACCTGTTCTTGCAGGACACCCTGCTGCGTGGGGCCGAGGACGGCCTTGCCGCGATTTTGAAGGCCAGCGAGGGACTGAACGTCGTTGTCCTCGTCGGCCTGCCTGTGCGCCATAACGGTAAGCTGTACAACTGTGCGGCGGTGCTCTGCAACGGTGAGCTGCTGGGTCTGGTGCCGAAAGTACACCTGCCCAACTACGGCGAGTTTTACGAGAAGCGCCACTTTATCCCCGGTATGCGTGAGCCCGAGTGCATCGAGTTGGCCGGGCAGGAGACGCTGATCGGCACGAACCTTCTGTTTACCTGCAAACAGCTGCCCGCCTTTGTGCTGGCAGCCGAGGTCTGCGAGGACCTGTGGTCTCCCATCCCGCCAAGCTGTGCCCACGCACTGGCCGGGGCTACCGTTGTGGCAAACCTGTCCGCCAGCGATGAAACCGTCGGCAAGGCAGCCTACCGCCGTGAGCTGGTCTGCGGGCAGAGCGCACGTCTGCTGTGTGCGTACCTCTACGCCGACGCAGGCCATGGCGAAAGCACCACCGACATGACGTTTGCGGGCCACAACCTGATTGCCGAGAATGGCAGTCTGCTGGCCGACGCTGCACCGTTTGCGGGCGAGGATGCCGTGACCGAGCTGGACCTGGGCCGCATGGTGCAGGAGCGCCAGCGCAACACGACGTTTATGCCGGAAACGAACGGCTACACCACTGTGGAATTTGAGCTGCCGCCCGTGGAGCTGGCGTTGATCCGCCCTGTCTCCTGCACGCCGTTTGTGCCGCAGGACGCCGCGACCCGCGCCGAGCGGTGCGAGCTGATTCTGCGCATCCAGGCCGAGGGCCTTGCCAAGCGCATGGAGCACACCCACGCCAAGTGCGGCGTGCTGGGTATCTCCGGCGGGCTGGACAGCTGCCTGGCCCTGCTGGTGGCCGTGCGCGCCTGTAAGGTGCTGGGCCGCGACGCGAAGGATATTGTGGCCCTGACGATGCCCTGCTTCGGCACGACGAAGCGCACCCGCTCCAACGCCGAGATTCTGTGCGAGGCTTTGGGCGTGACGTTCGGCGAGATCAACATCACCGAGACCGTCAAGAGCCACTTTGCAGACATCGGTCAGCCCGCCGACAAGTACGATGTCACGTTTGAAAACTGCCAGGCCCGCGTGCGCACGCTGGAGCTGATGGACTATGCCAACAAGAACGGCGGCTTTGTCATCGGCACCGGCGACTTAAGCGAGCTGGCGCTGGGCTGGGCCACCTACAACGGCGACCACATGAGCATGTACGGCGTCAACACCGGCGTGCCGAAAATCGCTGGTGCGCCATATTGTGCAGTACGTGGCCGACACCTGCGGCAATGACACGCTGCGGGACGTGCTGGTGGATATTCTGGACACCCCGTCAGCCCCGAGCTACTGCCCACCGCCGCAGACGGCACGATTGCCCAGCAGACCGAAAACTCGTCGGCCCGTATGAGCTGCACGACTTCTATCTCTACTATGTGCTGCGCTTTGGGTTCAGTCCGACAAAAAGTCTACCATCTGGCCCGCACAGCCTTTGACGGCCGGTATGAGCCGGAGGTCCTGCTGGCGTGGCTGAAAAAAGTTTCTACCGCCGCTTCTTTGCCCAGCAGTTCAAGCGCAGCTGTCTGCCCGACGGCCCGAAGGTCGGCTCGGTCACGCTGTCCCCCCGCGGCGACTGGCGCATGCCCAGCGACGCCTGCAATACGCTGTGGATGGCAGAATTAGAAAAACTGGAAGTCTGATCGCGTTACTCGCGTATAAAAAAGTGCCCGGAACCACTTGCACGGTTCCGGGCAATTTTTATAGCTTTTTGATTTCGGCGTTCAGAGCGTCGTAGGTGTAGAGTGTGTTGAGCACCTGCAGCAGCTCCTTTTTGCTCAACCGCGGCGGCAGACCGAGGCGGCGCAAAAACACCCGGCGGTTCTCGGCGCTGTTGGCCGTGCCGGAGATGCCCCAGTCGTACAAATCGGTGTACGTGATGGAGCGCGACAGGGTCATTTTCTGCTGGCAAGCAGTTTTACTTGTCAGGGCGGTTTCAAGGCCATGTACAATCAAATCGTCGGATACGCCCTCGACGCCGAGCAGTCCCTCCTTGCCGGGCTCGGCCTTGCGTGACTCCTTGCCCGCAATCGCCGGGACGTAGGCCTGCAGGACATGCTCCGCGCCGACAAGACCCGTGACAAAGTGGCGAATCTTGAACCCGGCGGCGTCGGAGTCTGTCAAAATGATAAGCCCCTGCGCTGCAGCAATGCGCTTGAGCAGCCTTTGCAGCGCGCCGTCCTTGAACACCCGGAAGCCGTCCGTCGTCAGGATCGTGCCGTCCACGATATTGCTAAGGCGTGCGGCGTCGTATTTGCCCTCCACCAGCAGGGCTTGTTCCAATTTCAGCATTTATGCCCTCCCGGCCAGCGCCAGCTCACACAGCGCCTTCTGCATTAAAAGGTCAGCGTCCAGCTTGCTGCTTTTCAGGTCGGTGTCCAGTCTTTGCAGGATGTGCAGGCAGTCCTCCAGCTGGGCACGCTTGAAGCGCAACGCGGTTTTTTCCGGTAGAATTGAGGCGGTAATTCCAATTGCCCTTGTAGCCAAAGTCCTTGGCCACATCGCCGAGGCCCCGGCGGCTGCGGCGGCCCAGCAGCACGCGGTACAGATCCAGATAGTTGCTGATGAGTGCGCCGGTAATCATGATCGGCTCGTTTTGCAGCGCCAGCAGCGTTTTCAGCTTTTGCTGGGCCTTATCGGCCTGGCCGCTCGTCAGCAGCTTGACCATATCGAACGTGTCCGCGTCGAGCGTGACTGTGCCGAGCCGGCTGACCATTTCTTTTGTAATTGTGCTGTAGTTGGCCAGCGCGGCCAGCTTTTCCACCTCATTTTTAAGCAGAAACTGATCCTCGCCGCAGCGGGCCAGCAGCGCAGCTTCGGCGCCGGGGGCAAAGTCCGCACCGGCCTCCTTCGCCCAATCGCGGGCCATGGCCTGTAAAGCCGCGCCCGTGGGGCGGTTGAGCTGCACGCAGTAGCCGAGCTTTTCGCAGCTGGCAATGAGCTTTTGCTCCCGCTTGCCGGGGCGCAGTTTGCCGTAGCTCTCCTCGATGATGCTCGTCAGCACAAAGATGGCGTTCTCGGTGTCGGCCAGTGTGTCGCAAAGCTCCTGCAAATCCTTGTCGGAATAGGTTGACGGACGGATCAGCGGCATGAGTACCAGGCGTTTGCCGCCGAAGAATGAAATCGTACCGGCAGCTAGCACGATCTCCTCCACCGAGGGGGTCGGCCCGTCCAGCACCGTCGTCTCGGGGTCGTCGCGGTTCAGATATTTCAGCGTCTTCTGCGCCGCCGTGTGGACGAGCGCCTCGTCCGATGCGTAGAAATAGTAGAGTGCGCAGCCTGCCTCAGGCGCTTTTTCCAGCTCCCTTTTCACTGTACAGCAATCGTCTGTGTGCCTCCTCCCAAATCATGCTGCGGCCCGGGCGCAGGGTCAGTCCGGGCGTGTCCTCGCCATAGCGCAGGGTGCAGCCTGCAGCGTCGTCCAGCCAGCGCGGTGCGGCAGCGGTGTACAAAATTTGCGTCGGGCCGCACGGAATCGGACAGCGTGCCCGGTGCACAGAGGACATCCACCCGCACCGGCTCTGCCAGCTCGAGCCTGCCTGCCCCCACGGCAATGTGCCGCTCCCCCAACGCCCAGCACAGCGAGGTTCGCGCTTTTATTATGATACAGGTCCAGCGTCAATCCGTCAAGCACCGGACGGGTCGTAAAGTCGGCAAGCTCCTGCACCGTCACGACCTCAGCCGCGGAAAGTTCCATCTGCGTCGGCTTGGCGCGCAGGTCAACGACCAGCGCGGGCTCCTGTCTGCTGCGCCCGGCCCAGGATAGTTCTGCACGGCGCTCCAGTTGCTCTCCCCTCCGCGGAAGAACACCACAGCCTGCCCGTTCTGCACGCAGACGACACAGGGATTGTTGGATGCGCCGACCAGATTGATCTGCACAACATCTCGCTGCATCCAGACACCCAGCCCCACGGCCAGCACTGTGCAGAGCGCCGCCGCGGGCAGATAGAGCCGCAGCCGCCTGGCATGCCAGAAGCAGACTGCCAGCGCGCCCAGCACAGCCAGCACAAACAGCGTGTACCGCTGCGGCAGACAAATCGACGCAAACGGCAGTGCGGCGCAGCACCGTACCAGCCAGAGCAGCCCCTTGAGCCAGAGACTCAGCACGAGAGCCGTCAGGTTCGTGATTGCCGCCAAAAAGCGGCACGGCGCTGCAAACCAGCAGCAGGATGCCCAGCTGCAGGGCGGGCTGGACCATCCAGACGACCAGCAGGTTGCAGAGCACCCCGACCAGGCTGGCCGCCATGCCGTGGGCCACCAGCACCGGCAGCGTGCCAAGGCTGGCAAGCACTGCCGTTTGCACAGGCTCTGCCACTTGGCATAGCGCCTTGACGGCGGCGGGCTTGTCCTGTGCTGCGCGCTGCTCGGTGCGGGCCAGTGCTGCCGCAGCCTGCACGCCCAGCACGGCGCAGAACGACAGCTGAAAGCCAAGGTCGCACGGCGCATAGGCGTTTTGCAGCCCCAGCAGGATGGCCGCAAAGCTCGTTGATGTCAGCAGGTCGGGCGGCAGCAGGAAGAAGTCCCCCACCAGCGCCACCAGCAGCACGATCCCGGCGCGCGATACAGAAACCGGCATTCCGGTCAGCAGCAGGTAAAACAGCGCCGCCGCAGCGCGCAGCAAAATCAGAGGCTTATAAAATTTCCATTTGCGGCCAAAACCCAGCAACCCGCAGAGCAGCGCCAGATGCAGTCCAGACACCGCCAGCAGATGCGATACCCCCCGCCGTGCGGAAGGCCTGCTGCACGCTGTCATCCAGGCGGCTTTTGTCCGCCAGCAGCATGGCGGACTCGATGCCGTCCAGCTGCCGCGGCAGCCAGCGGCGCAGTGTGGCCGACCATCGCTGCCGAAGCCGATACAGCGCAAACCGCGGCGCGCGGCTGGCGTCCAGTGGGTGGTAGCTGCCCAGATACTCCGCCTGCAAAAGTAGACACCCTTGCTTTGGCGGCTCAGGCGGTATTTGTTGTCGGGCAGCTCGGTCAGCGCAAATTTTGCAATGAACCGCTCCCCCGCACTCTCGCCGGGAAAGGACGCGCACTGCACCTTTACGTTGGCCGCCCTGCCGTCAATTTCAGTCAGCCGCAGCGTACCGCGCAGGCGGCTTTCGCTGTAGGAAGCATCGGCGTCCGTCTCCACCACCGCCGTGCAGGTCACGGTCTGCCCGGCCCGTGCCTTGACGGGCCGTACCCATACAAGGGTAAACACCAGAAACCACGCAAGACCGCACAGCGCACCCAGTACCGGGATGGCGCTGTCTCTGCGGCGTTTTATCCATAATAGCGCCAGACATACCAAAAATGCCGCCGCGGGCACACAGACCAGCGGCGGCAGAATGGCCGCAGCAAGCTCAGCCCCGGCAAAACCGAGACCAAACCAACCGAGCTTTCGTTTCATTGCTTAGTGCAGGAAGAGCGGCAGCGGCTCCAGGAAGAAGATGTCGGTGCGCTTGGCAGCGTCGCCCTCAGCGAGTGCTGCGCAGCAGCCGACTACCGTGCCGGTGCTCTTGGCGGCCAGCGTTTCCAGTGCATGCAGGGAGCCGCCGGTGGAGATAACGTCATCCACGATCAGGATGCGCTTGCCGTCCATATACTCGATGTCCTTCTTGTCGATGACCAGCGTCTGCTTACCGGCAGTCGTGATGGACTGATCCTCGATGATGACAGGCTCACGCATATACAGCTTCGGACCTTTGCGGGCGGGATCCAGTATTTGCCGCTCTGGCGCGCCATTTCGTAGGCCAGAGGGATGCCCTTGGCCTCGGCGGTCAGGATCACGTCAAACTCGGGGGCTTTTTTCAGCAGAGCTGCGGCGCATGCCTCGGTCAGCTCCACATCACTGAACATGATGAAAGCGGCAATATCCATGTGGTCATTGACCTTGCAGATGGGCAGCTCACGGGTCAGACCCGCAATGTGCAGTGTATAGGTATCTGCCATGTTAGTTTACCTCTCTTTATTGATTCACAAGTGTTTTGTGCAACGCCCGGCATCAGCCCGGAGGCCATGCAAGGCTGCGCTTGGCCAGCACATGAAAGTGCAGGTGCTTAACGCTCTGGCCGCCGTCCGCGCCGACATTGGTCACAACGCGGTAGCCGCTCTCGTCGACGCCCAGCTTTTTGCACAGCTGCGCAATGACCGCGTAGATGTGGCCCAGCAGCGCGGCGTCATCCTCGGTCAGGGCTGCGGCAGACGCAATGTGCTGCTTCGGGATGACAAGAAAATGCACGGGAGCCTGCGGGTCGATGTCGTAGAACGCCAGCAGCTTGTCGTCCTCAAACAGCTTGTTCGAGGGGATCTCACCTGCGGCGATCTTGCAGAACAGACAATCCTCCATCCGGAATTCCTCCTTTGCAGTGGATTTTATGGCAAAGAATTACTGATTCATTTCCGCCTTGACGATCTCGGGCACAGCATTCAGTGCGTCGTCGATCTTGGACGTGTCGCGGATACCGGCCATAGCGAAGTCGGGCTTGCCGCCGCCGTTGCCGCCTGCGATAGCGGCAATCTTCTTGACGAGAGCACCTGCCTTCAGGCCGCGGGCCATGGCGTTCTTGGAAACGCCGACAGCCATCATCGTCTTATTACCGTCGCTGCCGATAAGTACGGTCACGGCGTTGGGGGCCTTGTCGCGCACCTTATCGACCATGTCGCGCAGGGTATCGGCACCGGTACCGGTCAGGTAGGCGGAGACGATGCGCACGCCGTCGATGTCGGCGGCGTTCTCAAACAGGCCGTCGATCTTGGCGGCAGCCATCTGGGCCTTCAGGATTTCAAGCTGCTTGGCGGTCTCCTTCAGCTCAGCAGCCAATGCCTCGGCGCGGGCAGGAGCATCCTTCAGGTTGTTGGCCTTCAGGGCAACAGCGGTCTTGGCCAAAATCTCGGTGCGGTCATCCAGCAGATCCAGCACGCCGAAGGCGGTGGTAGCCTCAACGCGGCGGATACCGGCAGCCACGCTGGACTCGTTCAAAATCTTGAAGCAGCCGATCTGTGCGGTGTTCGTGACATGGGTGCCGCCGCAGAACTCGGTGCTCCAGCCGCCGGCGTCGACAACGCGGACGACACTGCCGTACTTCTCACCGAACAGAGCCATAGCGCCCATCTTCTTGGCTTCCTCGATGGGCAGGTTCTTGACGGTGACGGGAAGAGCCTCGTAAATCTTCTCGTTGACGCGGCGCTCGACCTCGGCCAGTTCGGCGGGGCTGACGGCGCTGAAATGCGTAAAGTCGAAGTGGGTGATCTGGTCGTCCTGATAGCTGCCGGCCTGATGGACATGCTCGCCCAGGACCTCGCGCAGGGCCTTCTGCAGCAGGTGGGTGGCGGTGTGGTTGCGGCAGATGGCGGCACGGCGCTTCTCATCGACGGAAGCGGTGACCTCGTCGTCAACGTGGATGGTGCCGTCCAGCAGCTCACAGGTATGGACGAAATAGCCCTTCGGGGTCTTTTTGACCTGGGTGACCTTCAGCTTGGCGTCGCCGCTGACAAGATAACCGTGGTCAGCGACCTGACCGCCCATCTCTGCATAGAACGGGGTACGGTTCAGCACGACCAGCACGCCGTCCTTGGCCTCGCCCGCCTCGTCGGTGGCGATGGCATCGACGAGCTCCTCCCCGTCGGACAGAGCCAGAACCTTAGCCTTCTCGGACAGGGTCTCGTAGCCGTCAAACTGGGTGGGCTCGGCGGTCAGCTCACCGAACAGGTCAGCGCTCCAACCGGAAATATCCTTGGCCAGGCGCTCGGCGCGGGCGCGCTCACGCTGCTTGGTCATCTCGATGTGGAACGCGGCCTCATCGACGGCAAAGCCTGCCTCGGCGGCAATCTCACGGGTCAGGTCGAGCGGGAAGCCGAAGGTATCGTTCAGCTTGAACGCCTCGACACCGGACAGGACCTTCTCATGGGCTTCCTTCAGGCGGCCCATCATGCCGGTCAGGATGTTCAGACCGGCGTCGATGGTGCGGCCGAAGCGCAGCTCCTCGGTGCCGATGACCTTCTTGATATAAGACTCATGCTCGCGCAGCTCGGGGTAACCGGCCTCGCTGGACTCGATGACCGTTTCGACCAGTTCGGTCAGGAACGGGCGGTTGATGCCCAGCATACGGCCATGGCGGGCGGCGCGGCGCAGCAGACGGCGCATGACGTAGCCACGGCCCTCGTTGGACGGCAGGATGCCGTCGGAGGCCATAAAGACGGTGGCACGGATGTGGTCGGTAATCACACGGATGGAGATGTCATCCTTCTCGTTCTCGCCGTACTTCTTGCCCGAGATGCGCTCGACGTGGTGCAGAACGGCGGCAACGGTATCGACCTCGAACAGGTTGTTGACATCCTGCATGACGACGGCCAGACGCTCCAGGCCCATGCCGGTATCAATGTTCGGCTTGGCCAGCAGCTCATAGTTGCCCTTGCCGTCGGCATCATACTGACTGAACACGAGGTTCCAGATCTCCATGAAGCGGTCACAGTCGCAGCCGACGCCGCAGGTCGGCTTGCCGCAGCCGTACTTCAGGCCGCGGTCATAGTAGATCTCAGAGCAGGGGCCGCAGGGGCCGGAGCCGTGCTCCCAGAAGTTGTCCTCCTTGCCCAGGCGGACCATGTGGTCCTCGGGGATGCCGACTTCCTTCGTCCAGATGTCGTAGGCCTCGTCATCCTCCTGATAAACCGAGATGTACAGGCGGTCAGCGGGAATCTCGAGTTCCTTGGTCAGGAACTCCCACGCCCAGGGAATGACTTCCTTCTTGAAGTAATCCTGGAAGCTGAAGTTGCCCAGCATCTCAAAGAAACAGCCATGGCGGGCCGTGATGCCGACGCGCTCAATATCCGGGGTGCGGATGCACTTCTGGCAGGTGGTCACGCGATGCCGCGGCGGCTCCTCCTGGCCGAGGAACCATTTCTTCATGGGGGCCATGCCGCTGTTGATCAGCAGGAGGCTGGGGTCATCCTTCGGAACCAGCGGGAAGCTGCCCAGACGCAGGTGGCCCTTCGTCTCAAAATAATGCAGGTACTTTTCGCGAAGCTCGTTCAATCCGGTCCATTGCATAGGTGTTGTTCTCCAATCCATAAATTGCGATGCAGGGTCCGCCACAAAAAATTTACAGCCCACGCCCCAATACAGGGACGAAGGCTGTTATGCTTCCGTGGTACCACCCGGTTTGCAGCGCCGCAAGAATATAATACAACAGCACTGCCGCTTTGTGTCTGCGTTAACGCCGCAGGTACGCTCGGCTCTGCGCCGAAAGCTCCGGGGTGGCTCTGCCGTGCTTCCGCGTGAAAGCCTTGCACCAAACGGCTTTCTCTCTGAGGGACGGAACGGACGGCATTGGCCCTTTCATCGCTATTTTCCTTTTTACAGGCTTATTATATGCCGTTTTGTGCCGCTTGTCAACTGATTTTTCCGCATAAAAGGTCATAACTGCGTAAAAGCTAACGCAGAGAGGAGTGTTTTTTATGGCTGACGTTTTTCCGGAGGTCGGGCAGGTCGTGCTGACGAGCCTGCTGTCGCTGGCCGCGATGTTTATTTTCACCCGCGCGGGCGGCAAGCGGCAGATTGCGCAGATGAGTCCGTTCGACTACCTGAACGCCGTTACGGTGGGTTCCATCGGCGCAGAGCTGGCGACGAATCTTGAGCAGTGGTGGCGGCCCTTCTCTGCGCTTGTGGTCTATGGGCTGGTGACGTGGTTCGTGCACTACACTGCCTGCAAAAGCAACACTATGCGCAGCCTTTGGAGCGGACGCAGCCTGATTTTGATGGACGACGGTGTTATCCTGAAAAGCAGCCTGCAGCGCGCTGCCATCGACGTGAACGAGTTCCTGGGTCAGGCCCGCGTGGCCGGGTACTTTGACCCGAACGAAATAGAAACGGCAATTTTAGAGACAAACGGCCAGATCAGCTTTCTGCCCAAAAGCTGCAACCGTCCCCTGACGCCCGACGATATGCAGCTGCACCCGGACGCCGCCAGCACATGGTATGACCTGATTATAGACGGCCATCTCATGCAGGACAATTTAAAGGCTGCAGGCCGCGACGAGCGCTGGCTGGACGCCCGGCTCCACGCGCAGGGCATCGGCCAGCATGGTGAGGTGTTTTACGCGGCGTGTGACAAAGCGGATGGGTTCTTTGCATGCAGGGTGCGCTAATAATCGAATATGTAAAAAAAATGACCTGCCAGAATTTCCTGACAGGTCTTTGTGGTGGAGAATACCGGGATCGAACCGGTGACCTCTTGCATGCCATGCAAGCGCTCTCCCAGCTGAGCTAATCCCCCATAGCTGGCGTCGCCTCGGTGCGTTCGCTCCTGACGACGTTTGCTATAAGCAACCTTTTTTCAAATGTCAACAGGTTTTTTGCAAAAAATCTTATAAAAATAAAAAAGTTTCACAATGCCAAAAAGGCCGCATTCCCTACGGAATGCGGCCCTGCAAGCTGTACTTTTAGATGGAAATCGCTTTGGCGATCTCGATCATATCGCGGTCAATCGTCTTGTGCATGGACAGTGCAACGTTGACATCGTAGTCAACGATCTTGTCGCCGGAGACGGCAACAACACGGTTGTAGATGCCCTTGTCCAGCAAATCAATGGCGTGGTAGCCCATCAGCGAGGCGTTCACGCGGTCACGGACCGTCGGGGAGCCGCCGCGCTGGATGTGGCCCAGAACGGTTGCACGGGAGTCAACGCCGGTGGCCGCCTGGATCTGGTTGGCCAGCTCCTGCGCACCGACAACGCCCTCGGACACGATGATAATGAAGTGCTTCTTGCCCGTGACCTGGGTCTGGCGCATACGCTCGAGAATATCGCGCTCAAAATCGAACGGGATCTCCGGCAGCAGGACAGCCACAGCGCCGGTAGCGATACCGACGTTCAGGGCAATATAACCGGCATGATGGCCCATGACCTCAACGACAGAGCAACGGTCATGGCTCTGGGTGGTGTCGCGCAGCTTGTCGATGGCCTCGACAGCGGTATTCATAGCCGTATCGTAGCCGATGGTGTATTCGCTGCAGGCGATGTCGTTATCGATGGTGCCGGGCAGGCCGATGCAGGGGATGCCCTGGTTGGCCAGCGCACGGGCGCCCATGAAGGAGCCGTCACCGCCGATGACGACCAGTGCGTCGATGCCCAGCTCCTTGCAGCGGGCAAGACCCTTGGCCTGGCCTTCCTTCGTCTTGAACTCCAGGCAGCGCGCGGTATACAGAATCGTACCGCCGCGGTGGATGATCTCCGATACGCTGCGGACGTTCATTTCATAAACTTCGCCGTTGATCAGGCCGTTGTAACCACGCTGGATGCCCATCATGCGGTAGCCCTTGCTGATGCCTGCACGAACAATGGCACGCACAGCAGCGTTCATGCCAGGTGCGTCACCGCCGCTGGTGAGCACACCGATCGTTTTGATTTCCTTAGCCATAAAGCGAGCCCCTCCTATTTCGGGAACTATGGACCCGCCTGAACCATTACGATTTATTCAGGCGTGGTCATCACGTTACAATGAAAATTTTTAACAATCTCGCGACCATACACATTATACCACACTTTGCGCCCTGAAATTATGGATAAATCGCGCAAAACGTATGGATTTATTTTGCAGAGTGTTCAACATCCTGAACTTTTACACAATCCTTGCCCAAAATACGCTCCAATTCGGCGCGCAGAAGCGGATCATCCTTTACCGCCATGTGCCGCGCCAGCATGGCCCTGCCGGTATCTTGGAAGCGGAAATACACCCGCACCGTGCCCCCGTCGAAAATGTTGCAGAGCAGGTTTTCTACCTTGTGCATCTGCGCACTGTCGCGGGAGGGCACAGTCAGGAAATACCCGGCGGCCCCTCCCCCGCTTGTCTCACGCTTGACGCGCTCCACGCGGTTCATGCCAAAGTTTTTTACCGGGGTCGTAGGTCTCGATGGGCTGCACGCCCTCGACGATCAGGCGGGCGGCCTCGTCCTCCTTGACGGAGACGCGGCCATTGGCGACCACAACGGCGTTTTCCTGCAAGGCCGCGCGGCACTCGGCCAGGATGCGCGGGAACACCAGCAGCTCCATGCTGCCGGTCAGGTCCTCGACGGTGGTAAAGGCCATCAGCGTGTTGGACTTGGTGGTCATGATCTTGTTTTTGACGATTGTGCAGACAAGCGTCACTGTCTGGTTGTCAAACTGCTTTGCGTCCTCGCCCAGCAGCTGAGCAATCGTGCAGGTGGAAACCTGCGCGATCTGGGCACGGTAAGCGTCCAGCGGATGGCCGGACAGATAGAGGCCGGAGACCTCCTTCTCCATTTTCAGCAGATCAGAGGCGGAATATTCCGGCAGGTTCGGGACCTTATAGTCGTTTGCGGGTTTCTCGTCCTCCCCTCCGCCCATCAGACCGAACAGGTCCATCTGGCCGTCCAGATTCTGGCGGGCGTCGGTCTCGACACTTTTCAGAATCCCTTCGACGCTCTCGAGCATACCGTGGCGGGTCGGCTCCAGAGTATCGAATGCACCGGCTTTGACAAGGTTCTCCAGCGCGCGGCGGTTGAGACCCGTGCCGTGCAGCCGCTTGCAGAAGTCATAGAGGCTGCTATAGGGGCGCTCGGCACGCTCCTTAATGACGGCTTCGATCAGGTCGCGGCCCACGCTCTTGACCGCGTTCAGTCCAAAGCGGATCCGCTCGCCGTCCGCCGTGAAGCCGCCGCGCGACACATTGATGTCAGGCTGCTGGACCTTTATCCCAAGCGCTGGCACTCCGTCGTGTACTCAATGACCTTGGATGTGTTGTCGAGCACGCTCGTCAGCAGCGCCGCCATGAACTCATGCGGGTAGTGGCATTTCAAATACGCAGTCTGGAACGCCACGTAGGCGTAGCAGGCGGCGTGGGATTTGTTGAACGCATACGACGCAAAGCTGATCATATCGTCGTAAATTTCGTTGGCAATATTTTCCGGCACGCCGTTGGCAACACAGCCCGCGCACTCCTTGCCCGGCTCCTTGCAGCCGTGGACGAAGTGCTCACGCTCCGCCTCCATGACCTTGAGCTTCTTTTTACTCATGGCGCGGCGGACGTTATCAGCCTGGCCGAAGCTGAAGCCGGCCAGCTCGCGGCAGATCTGCATGACCTGCTCCTGATAGATGACAACGCCGTTCGTGACATCGACGATGTGCGCCATCTGCGGCGTCTTATAGGTCACATGGGACGGGTCCTTGCGGTTGCGCAGATAGGTCGGAATAGAGTCCATCGGGCCGGGGCGGTAGAGCGAGATCAGTGCGATAATGTCCTCGAGGTTTTTCGGGCGCATGCCGACAAGCACCTGCGTCATGCCCGTGGATTCAAGCTGGAAGATACCCTCGGTCTCGCCCTTTGCCAGCATCGCGTAGGTGTCGGGATCGTCATAGTCGAGGTTCGCAATGCGGAAATCCGGGTCCTTGCGGCGCACGGCCAGCTCGGTATCATGGATGACCGTCAGCGTGCGCAGACCCAGAAAATCCATTTTCAAAAGACCCAGACGCTCGATCTCCACCATGTTGAACTGGGTCACGGGCAGGCCGTCGTTGGTGGACAGCGGCACATACTCGGTAGCGGGGTCACGGGTGATGACGACGCCCGCCGCGTGGGTGGAGGCGTGGCGCGGCATGCCCTCGACCTTCAGCGAGGTGTCGATCAGCTCATGTACCTGATTGTCGGCGTCGTACAGCGTCTTTAAGTCGGGGCTGACCTCCAGCGCCTTTTTCAGCGTCATTTTCAGGTCTGTGGGGATGAGCTTTGCCACACGGTCCACGTCCTGATAGCTCATGCCCATAACGCGGCCCACATCGCGCACGGCGGCGCGGGCGGCCATCGTACCGAACGTCACGATCTGGGCCACATGGTCGCGGCCATACTTCTCGTTGACGTAGTCAATGACCTCCTGACGGCGCTCGTAGCAGAAGTCAACGTCAAAGTCGGGCATTGAGACGCGCTCGGGGTTCAGGAAGCGTTCAAAAATCAGATTGTACCGGATGGGGTCTATGTCGGTGATGCCGACGCAGTAGGCCGCCAGACTGCCCGCGCCGGAGCCACGGCCCGGTCCGACGGGGATGTCGTGGCTTTTGGCGTAGTTGATAAAGTCGTAGACGATAAGGTAGTAGTTCGTGTAGCCCATCGTCTTGACGACATTGATCTCATAGGTCAGGCGCTCCTTCAAAGCGTCCGTGACCCTGCCGGGATAGCGGCGCTCGAGGCCGTCCCAGCAGAGCTTTTCAAAGTATTCCTGGTTCTCCATGCCGTCCGGGGCCTTGAAGTACGGCAGCTTTGTCTCGCCAAAGGTGAACTCGAAATTGCACTGCTCGGCAATTTTGTTCGTGTTCTCGCAGGCCTCCGGCACCATCGAGAACAGGTCGTACATCTCGTCGGTGGATTTCAGGTAGAACTCGTCGGTCTGGAACTCCATGCGGTCCACATCGTTGATGGTCTTGCCGGTCTGGATGCACAGCAGAATGCTCTGCATCTTGGCGTCCTCTTTCGTGATGTAGTGGGCGTCGTTCGTTGCGACCATCGGGATGCCGGTCTCGCGCGCTAAGCGGATGAGCTGCGGCAACACGGCCTGGTCCTCCTCAAGGCCGTGGTCCTGCAATTCGATATAGTAGTTTTCCGCACCAAACAGGTCACGGTACCACAGGGCCGTCTGCCTGGCGCGGTCGTAGTCCCCCGCCAGCAGTGCCTTGGGGATCTCGCCCGCGAGACAAGCAGACAGGCAGATCAGGCCGTCGTGGTATTTTTCCAGCAGCTGCTTGTCGATGCGGGGCTTTGAGTAAAAGCCCTCGGTAAAGCCGGCGGAGACCATCTTGATAAGGTTCTTGTAGCCTGTCTCATTTTTGCACAGCAAAATCAGGTGGTTGTTGCCGTCGATGCGGTTGACCTTGTCAAACCGGGTGCGGGTCGCCACATAGACCTCACAGCCGATGATTGGCTTGATGCCTGCGGCCTTGGCGGCGTCGAAAAAACGCCACACAGCCGTACATGACGCCGTGATCCGTGATGGCACACGCCGTCTGCCCCATCGCCTTCAGTCGGTCAAACATCCGGTCAATGCGGCAGGCACCATCCAGCAGGCTGTACTCGGTATGCACATGCAGGTGGGTAAATTGTCTTTGGGTCGTTTCAGGCATTCGTTGCTTCCTTTTCGGTAGGCTCCGGGGCAGCATCCAGACGGGCGGCGGCCTCCTGGATCTTCTTCATGCGGTGGGAAAGCCCGGCCTTGCTGACCGGCGGGTCAAACTTCTGCGCCAGCTTGGCCAGCGGCAGGTCTGGGTACTGCATCCGCAGCCTGGCGGTGTGGCGCAGGGTCTCGGGCAGGGTGTTCAGCGCCCCCGCCGCCTGCAGCTTTTCAATCGCCAGCTGCACCTGCACGGCGGCATTCACGCTTTTGCTGATGTTGGCCGTCTCGCAGTTGGAAAGGCGGTTCGTCTTGTTGCGCATTTCATTGTACATGCGCTGGTCCATGATGCGCATGGCCGCGCCGCCCGCGCCCATAAAGGTCAGCAGGTCCTCGATATGATCCGCCGCCTTGATGTAGATCGTGTTCGCGCCCTTGCGCAGTGCGCGGTGCGGGTGGAAGTTATGCTCCGCCAGCATGGCCTCCAGCTGTTGGGAAAGGTAATGCCGCGTGGAGAGGAACTCCAGATTATAGCTCTTTTCGGGGTCTGCTCATCGTGCCGCAGCACAGAAACGCCGTGGCGATGAACGCCTGCATACAGTTTTGGCATTTGAAGTTTTCCGGGCGGATGCGCAGGGTCGGCTCCTTGCCGGTGTGGCCAAAGAGCGCCAGCATTTTGGCGACCTCGTCAGGGTCCTTCACGCTGAACTCATACACGGGGCCGGTGGGGCGTTCCTTGCTGATGACCGTCCCCTGCACGCCGCAGCGGCGGTAGAGCTTTTGGGCAAAATGGGCCACGCCCTCATTTTCGGTTTGCAGAACAACGCCGCGGTCATCAAAGTATTTGCCAAAAACAGGCCACCGCATACGCGGCGGCCATGTTGCAGCAGGGCTTTGAAATTTTGCGGCGCAGTATTTCGTTTTTCACTTCTTGAGAAAAGCTCAAGGCGGTGTTCTCCCTTATTATAGACTTCGGTTCACGTCGCGATGCTGTACGCTGGGTGCGTAGCCGAGCTTCTTGCAAAATTCACCGATCTTACGCGCAAAGGTGATGGAGCGGTGCTTGCCGCCGGTGCAGCCCACCGCGATCATCAGCTGGCTCTTTCCCTCCTTCACGTAGAGCGGCAGCGCGTATTCGAGCATATACTCATAGCGGTGCAACAACTCCTGCGACTCCTCGGAGGCCATGACGTAGTCGACGACCTCCTGATCCAGACCGGTCTTGTGCTTGAGCTCCGGCACATAGAAGGGGTTCGGCAGGCAGCGCACATCGAGCACGAGATCTGCCTCCTGCGGCAGCCCGTACTTGAAGCCGAAGGATACGACCATCAGCTCCATCGGGCTTTCGCCCTTGTCCAGGAACAGGCTGCACACCCGCTCCCGGTTCTGCGCTGCCGAGAGCAGCGACGTGTCAATGACATATTTTGCCTTATCGCGCAGCGGCTGCAGAAGGCGGCGTTCCCGCGCGATGGCCTCAGTGATGGGAATTTTCTCGGCGGCGGCCAGCGGGTGCTGGCGGCGCGTCTCCTTGTAGCGGCGCTGAATAGCGGCATCGTTGGCATCCAGGAAAAGAATATCGTAGTCGATCTTCTTTTCATCAAGGTCGGCCAGCGCCTCCTGCAGCTTTTCAATGCTGCGCACGCCGCGCACGTCCATGACGACGGCGACGCGGTTCAGCTGGTTTTCGCCCTGCAGGGCGAAGTCCACGATACGCGGCAGCAGCGCCACCGGGATGTTGTCAATGCAGGAAAAAGCCGATGTCCTCCAGTGCGTTGACAGCCATTGACTTGCCCGCGCCGGAAAGGCCGGTCACGATCAGAAAATTCATCTTCCCCACCGCTCTCTTATTTTACCACGCGAATTTCGCGTTCCAGCACAAAGCCGGTCCTGGCCTCAACAATTTGCCGGACCTGCTCGGTCAGTGCGACCACGTCGGCGCAGGTCGCGCCGCCGCGGTTGATGACAAAGCCGCAGTGCTTTTCACTGATCTGTGCGCCGCCCACGGTAAAGCCCCGCAGGCCGCAGTCCTCGATTAGCTTGCCGGCAAACTGGCCCACAGGGCGCTTGAAGGTGCTGCCGGCGCTCGGCCATTCAAGGGGCTGCGTTTTCCCTGCGCTTGCCCAGCAGCTCCTGCATACGGGCCAGCACGGCGGCTCCGTCACCGCGGTGCAGCACCACCGTGGCCGACAGGATGCACCAGTCGGGGTTCTGCTCAAAAATGCTCGTGCGGTAGCCCATGGCCAGGTCTGCCGCAGGCAGTGTGCGCAGCTGCAAATCACTGTCAAGGAAGGTCAC
>ENA-OQES01000148-OQES01000148.1-human-gut-metagenome-genome-assembly--contig:-NODE-148-length-29436-cov-3.429356_pt1 | contig 29436 bp, 38 predicted proteins | sample MGYA00242798_ERZ504641 | MGnify/ENA primary metagenome ERZ504641 (study PRJEB26092, sample SAMD00036327) | human gut metagenome | host: Homo sapiens | study: EMG produced TPA metagenomics assembly of...
AAATTTTCCTCTATATAATCGCCTTTATGAACTTTTCTCTACAAATTTTCCCTTATAAGGTCACCTTATAATCTCTCCATCATATTCCTTGGCAGTGCCTTTGTAAGCGCGCTTACCACGAACAGACAGATCACACGGTCAATATAATCTGTAAAGAACTGAACCACAAAGCATGCTCCTACCATTCCCATCGGGGTTTTGGCAAGAAGCTGCACCAGAACCGTAGAACCTGATGATGTAATCCCGCCAAATAAGAATGCCGTAATGCAAGAACTTACAATGGTTGACGGTAATGTAATTACCAGCGCTGCCACAAATATCCACCATTTTTCGGCTTATATTTCTGATATACCAGACCTGTCACCAGACCAAGAATGATACCGACAGGTGCATAGTATAAAGAATATACGTCAACCGTCATTCCCATGAACAGACCACTGATCACATTCGGAAGCATTCCATAAATCGGGCCTAATGTGGATGCAATGAATACGGTTCCGATACTGTCCAGGTAAATTGGAAGCTTCAGAAATAATGCAATCTGTCCTCCGACCAGATTAATGCAGATTGCAAATGCAACGATGCAGATTTTATATGTTGATACTCTATATGTTGATGATTTTTTTCATGACTTACTTCTCCTCACTTATAATACATTTTCCAAAATATCCAGACTCTCAGGTTCTACTTCCAGTACTCTCGAAAGCATCATTTCGCAAAAAACGATATGTATCTACCTGTGTCAGTACTTTTGCATTCGGTTCTTTCCGGTAAAAATTCATCGAATCGACAACCGACTGCCCCAGTGATATCCCTTCTGTCTCAATCTGGACAAAGGATTCAAATCCTTCACAGATCGAAGGATCAATAAAATATGCTACAGCAAGAGGATCATTGATCACACATCCGACGATGTGTTCCCACTGCCAGTGAAAATCAAAATAAAACTTTGTGATCTTCTTAATAAATGCACCTCCTTTTTGCATTTATCCGGCACATATACTCAAGAATCGTTGGTGTCAGAACAATTTCTCTCGTCACATCCAGACCGATCATATGGATCTTCCGTCCATTCTGATACATTGCATCATATACTTTCGCTGCCGCATCCGGATCACACCAGTAATTGTATTCCGCTACCGGCGAACAATTTCCATGGCTTTTGAACGTTCCGCCCATAGACACGAATTCTTCGATCTGATCAAACGCAACTCTGTCTTGTTCGAGCAATGTTGCAAGATTCGTCATCGGTCCAAGTGCTATTACGGAAATGTGTCCTTCTTTCAGCTTTGATGCAAGGAATTCCACTGCTCCCATCTCCTGACGGAATCCTTCTACTTCTGGTAAAAAGCTTTCACCAAGTCCATCTTCTCCATGCGTGTCAAGTGCGTTGACATACTCCCGGCGCTAGCGGTTTTTGCTACGCCTATATAGACAGGAACATCTAACCTTTCCATATGCTTCAGCACTTTTTTACGCATTTCCGAATCCCATCTCTACCGGACAGTTCCCGCATACAATGGTGATTCCAACTATCTCGAGTTCTTCCGACTGCAATGCCAGCATGATAGCCAGGCTGTCATCGATACCCGGATCACAGTCAATAATTACTTTTCTTTTTTCATTTTCTTTTCCTTTCTCAATCTTCTACAGGACCTGCCACTGGCAGCTCCTTACGAATACACTGCAATTCAAAAGGCAAAAAAATTACTTTTGCTTACAGAACCCCCATAAACAAAAGTAATCATACATGTTATGTACTTTGCCTAGTTTTTATACTGGGAGGTTTGCGAACCAGTTCAAAGTCATATTGTAGCATGTTTGCATAATCATGACAATATATTTATCCTTCCGGCCTTTACATTCCGGCTTTGTATATTTAATTACCGGATGCCAACGGGGACAGTAAAAAAACGCCATTTTTTACACGTCCCCGTGGTTCCAGAGTTATGGCAAAAAATCCCTTACTCGTCTTCACGATCACTTTATCAAATACCATAAACATCGACGGCAGTACAAAGATAACCACGATCATACTGATGATCGCACCTCTCGCCATCAGGATACACAGTGAGCTGATCATATCAATATTCGAATACAATCCGACACCGATCGTTGCTGCGAAGAAGCTCAGTGCACTTACCATGATCGACTGTGCCGATGCGCGGTGTGCAGTTGTGATCGCATCATATTTTTCTGCTCCGTGATTGCGTTCTCTCTTATATCTTGTCGTCATAAGGATCGCATAATCTACGGTAGATCCAAGCTGGATCGTGCCGATAACAATCGATGCAACGAATGGCAGCTTCGTTCCTGTATAATATGGAATTCCCATATTTACAAAGATAGCAAATTCAATCACGCCAACCAGAATGATTGGAAGTGAAATGGACTTGAACAGTATTAATATGATCACAAAGATGATACCGATCGATACCACACTGACCGTCTTAAAAATTCTGTATCTGTAATGTCGATCAGATCTGCCGTCAGCGGTCCTTCACCGATCAGCATACCGCCTTTGTCATATTTGTGCAGAATCTTATTCAGTTCTTTAATCTGGGCATTCAGTTCATCCGATGCAACCTTATACTCAGAATTGACCAGAAGCAGCTGATACTTATCATTCTTCAGCATCTCGGTTACGGAATCCGGGATCATACTCTGCGGGATTGCCGGTCCGATCAGCGCGTCCAGGCCAAGTGCCCATTTGACACCATCCACATCATCCATCTTGTTGATCATCTTTGCCACATCTGCGGATTCAACCGAACTGTCCACGAGGATCATGTGTGTCGTGTTCATGTCATAATCTTCCTTCAGTTTTCATTTGCAATGATACTCGGAAGATCCTTTGGAAGCGTCTCATCCAGATTGTAATAAACGGATGTATGATTATTTCCATAGATTGCCGGGAATAAAAGTACAAGAAAAATGATCACATAGATCATATACCGCTTTGTAACTTTATCCGATATCCTTCCGATGTTCGGAAGAAACGGCTTATGCATGGTCTTCGTGATCCATTTATCACAGCACAGGATCATGGATGGAAGGATTGTCACACAGGCGATCACGCCGAGGACGACACCTTTTACCATAACCACACCGATGTCCATACCAAGTGTAAATGTCATGAAACACAATGCGATAAATCCGGCTACCGTTGTAACGGAACTTCCGATTACGGATGAAAATGTCTGGGATATCGCATGTGCCATTGCACGCTCTTTGTCTCCGTTATATCTTGCCTGCTGCTCCTCATAACTGTGCATCAGGAAAATGGAATAATCAAGTGTAACTCCAAGCTGCAGTACCGCCGCCAACGCTTTCGTAATATAGGAAATCTCTCCTAGGAAATAGTTACTTCCCAGATTATAAATGATCGCCATTCCGATACTCAGCATAAAAAGTAACGGGATAAAATACGAATCCATCGTAAGTCCTAATACGATCACCGCCAGAACAACTGCGATCAGTACATATAACGGTGTCTCTTTCTCAGCCAGGTTCTTCGTATCCGTAACAATTGCAGACATACCACTTAAGAAACACTGCTTTCCGGCCAGTTTACGGATCTCCCCGATTGCTTCCATCGTTCCGTCGGAAGAAGTACCCTCATCAAAGAAGATTGCCATCATCGTGCCCGTATCTGAATTGAATACTTCGTAGACATCTTTCGGCATCATGCTCTTCGGCATGCTGATATCTGCAAGTGAATCGTACCACAGAACCTTCTGCACATGATCTACTTTTTCGATCTTTGCTTTCAATGCCGATACATCTTTATCTTCCATTCCGTCCACGATAAACATTGAAAAAGCACCGGTTCCAAAGTCTTTTACCAGGATATCCTGACCCTGCATCGTCTCAATGTCTTCCGGTAAATATGTCAGCACATCATAATTGACTCTTGTATTCACATATCCAAGTCCCGCCGGAATCAAGAGTAAGATACTGATGATCAGTATCGGAATTCTGAACTTCACTACCCTTTTTTACCAAATGCAACCATATTCATAACCGCCCCTCCTTTTATGACCATTTCTTTACATCCTTTTTTATTTCTTCTTACTCTTATCAGCATTTTTGACCATTGGTCATTTTTGTACCTAATTGCAATATACATCAAAAAAGACCAACAGTCAATACATTTTTGACTATTGGTCATTTTTTATTCTTATATTTCCAGCATTCCAAGTCTTGCCAGAACTTTCAGATCCATGTTCTTTACATTGTCTCCGAACTGGATACGGATGTGCTCACCTTCCATGTCTACAACGACGCCCTCACCGAATTTCTTATGCTTTACAATCATGCCTTCACCAAGTGCATCCGCAAGTTCCTGATAGCTTTTTCCAGGTTGCTTCTGAAATCCATGCCCGGTGCCATATCCATGATACATTCCATTTCCCTTTATGCCATATGTTCCCGCCGGACTATAATCTCCCCATTTTTTATTCCTGCATATTCTTTTTGCTGATTCTCCATCAGATTCCTCTTTCCCAGCAACTCACTGCAGAATTTGGACGGCTTATTCGTCGTAAATACATTCAGCTGATTCTTTGCTCTGGTCACACCTACATAGAAGAGTCTTCTTTCTTCCTCATAAGTTTCAAGTTCTTCCTTTGATGCCGTCCGCGGATTTGCCAGTACTTTTTCCGGCAATATCCCATCCATAACATCCAGAAGATAAACAGTATCATATTCCAGTCCTTTACTTGCATGCATGGTAGACAGAATAAACGGGCAATCCTTATCTGATACTTTTTCCTGAATGATCGTTCTCAGTTCTTCCAGTCGTTCCAGTAATTTTTCCGGAGATTCTACCCTGCTTCCGATCAACTTGACCGTCTCCAGCTTATTGACATTCATGCCCATTTTCTTCAGATAATCCTGATATCCCATATATGTCAAGATCTGGTTGACAGCCTCATCCCCCGGCATATTTAAGATACGTACCATCTGCTGTTTCAGATTACGGATATTATCTTCCTGATATTTCTCCAGATTGCCGTATTTTAATGCCACATCCAGAACCTCCATATCTTTCTCCTGACTGATCTGTGCATATCTTAATGCATCTTTCTTGTTAAAGAACAATTTCAGCCGGTAATAGATCTGCATGAACAGTTCCGTATCTTTTGGATCCATTGCAAACCGGATGATATTCTGTACATCCAGAACCGTCCGGTGGGTAAAAAAGGAAAGGTCTGCATTCCGCATACGATACGGAATATTCTTTCTTTCCAACAGATCGATCAGTGGAATCGCACACTCATTATCCCTGTACAGAACTGCTGTCTCCGTCACCGAAGCATCTGCCCTGCCCCTATGTTCCTCCGATCCGCTCATGCCGGCCATTCCGGTCGTACATTCCTGTGCAGCTTTCATCAGATACACATACTGTGCTTTCCTCGATTTTAGAGAAATTTCCCGGATATCCGCTCCGGCTTCTCTTGCCGCTCTCATATGCTTCTCATGCCGGAGTGTATTCTTCTGAATGAATTTATCTGCCGCTTCTACAATCTTTGCATTTGAGCGGAAATTTTCTTCCATCAGAAGGACTTTTGCTCCCGGATGCTTCTTTTCAAATGACAGCAATGCCTCCGGATATGCCGCCCGGAATCCATAGATACTCTGGTCTTCATCTCCAACCATAAAAAGATTGCCTGTTCCGGCTGCCAGCAGCGCAATAATCGCATGCTGGATCTTTGATGTATCCTGCGCTTCATCCACACATATATATGGATATCTATTTTGAAAATATGCAAGCACACCCGGGTCTTTTCGCAGCATATTATAGGCATACAACATCTGATCGTCATAATCCATCAGCTTCTGTTCTCGCATCTGCCTACAGTATTCACGGTAGATTCCTGCAATCCGGATATCTGACTCTTCCTCTAATTTTTGAAGTTCTTCTTCGTTCAGCATCATATTTTTTTATATATGTGATCAACGTTCTTACATTCTTAAGATCACTCTCCGTCGGATATCCCATGCCATGATCCTGACAGATTCTGATCAGCATCCCCGTCGTTGCCTTTTCATCCTTCACAAGTTCAAACGGTGTCTTTCCGATCCGTCTTCCGTAATACTGGATAATCCTTGCGCAGATTCCGTTGATCGTCCGAAATTCCAGTCTCTTTGCCATATCCTCGCCAAACGGACTGCAAATCTTTCGGACATATCTTTTGTCGCTGCCACCGTATATGTAACCGTAAGTATGCTCTCCGGAGGAATATTCTTACAGTAGATCATATAACCAAGACGTGTCACCAGTACCGTGGTCTTTCCTGATCCGGGCACAGCAAGAAGCAGTACCGGCCCTTTTGTGCTCTGTACTGCTTCTTTTTGCTGTTGATTTAATTTTACCGAAAATGTTGTTTCAAATTCTTTCCATTCCATACTTCTTTTTATGTTAATTTGTGAATCCACTTATAGCTCCTAAACCGTAAAAATACCGGAATCCCCTTGAACAACTGATCTGACTGCACTGCAACCACAACCAGTTCCACCGGAAGTTTCCATACAAATGCCGCAAGAAAAGAAAGCGGCATAACAATTCCCCAAGTAGAGATCATATTCATATACATAGAGAATCTGGTATCTCCACCACCTTGAATTACACCTACCGATACCGGCATCTGATAAGACATTCCCACCATAACAACACTCATGATCATAATAAAATGATTTGCCAGTACTGCTGCCGTATCCGTTAATTTATACATAGACAAAAGTGGTCCTCTTAGTACAAATAACAAAGAAGCGAGTACTATACCGATCAGAACATCGATCACAGAAAGTGTCCTTCCATCGGATTTTACCCTTTCTATATCTCCCTCTCCGATATCTTTCCCGATCACAACGGCCGATGCCGATGATATAGCGATTACAATGACCTTCAGATACTGGAAAAATGTGCTGGATACAGAATTTGCGGCAATTGCATCCGCAGACAAATGCCCAGAATCGCCGTCTGCATCGGTACCGAGATTGCCCAGATCATCCCTGAGCACATGATCGGAAACGCAACTTTGAAAAATGCTCCCCATATCTTTCTGTTCTCCGGCAGAAATATAGTTCTGAACAAATTAATGTCAAATAATCTGACTTTCGTATCTATCTTCCATATATATACCACGATGATCAGAAGCTCCAGCATCCTTGCTGTCAGTGTTCCGACTGCAGCTCCTTGGATTCCCATCTCCGGGAATCCAAAATGTCCAAAGATCAGTGTGTAATTAATACAACCGTTCGTGATCAACGACACTACCGATATAACAAACGAAATCTTCACTGTCTCCACACTTCTAAGCATGGCGATCAGCAGATTACTTATCATGAACAGTAAAAATGTCCATTTCAGAAATCCAAGATACGCCTTTCCTTCGGCAATAATCTCCGGTGATGTCGTAAATATTCTCAAGAGCTGCTCCGGAATACAGGTGCATGCTGTCACGACTATTGCCCCGATCAGGACACTAAGCGCCAGTGCCACTCCCGTCATCTTACGAATCGCTCCTGTCTCCTGCTTTCCCCAGTACTGAGAACATATCGCTACCAGTGCATTTCCGATGGAAAGCGCCAGCTGATTCACAATAAAGAAGATCTGATTTACCGTCGCCGCACCGGACAGCGCATTCTGACTGTAACTTCCAAGCATAATATTATCTAACATATTCACGCTGTATGCCACCAGATTCTGAAGTGCTACGACCAGCATCAACCGGAAAAATGTCTTATAAAATTTTTTGATCTCTTGTAAAAAATGATTGTTCTTGTAGTTTTCATTTATTTTAACAGATTTCTTACCATTTCTGCATCAAATGTAACAGACTTCACATGATCTACCTCGATCTGATACAGGGCATTTGCCGCAATATGCTCAGCTGCCTGCTCCAGATCACGGATTCCGGATGTATTCGAATATAATTCGATTACTTCGTCCAGACCTTCTTCACTCATGATGCACTCATCTTCCTTAAGGCTCATTCGCTTTAATACCTTCGGAAGTGCGAATTTGGAGAAGATCACTTTCTTCTCTTCCGGTGTATAATCCGGGATATCGATCACGGCGAAACGTGACATCAACGGTGCACTGATCTGAGACTTGTCATTAGCAGTCGCGATCGGGTATACACCTACCGTCGGAATCATACACTCGATATAGTTGTCTGTAAATCCAAGGTTATCCAGTAATGTCAGAAGCACATCGGCCGGATTGCCATTGCCTTTACCGGATGCTGCTTTATCCAGCTCGTTGATGATAAATACCAGATTCGATTCTCCGGCCATGGCAAATGCATCCATGATGATACCCGTCTTTGCATTGGCATAGATACGGGAACTTCCGGTTAACTGTTCCGGATCATTGATCGAACTCATATCCAGTGTTGTCCAAGGAAGCTTCAGGATACGTGCTACCGCATAGGCAATCTGGGATTTACCGGTTCCTGCAGGTCCTACTAACAGAAGTCCGTAAGCCGGTAATGTATGGGTACGGTTGATCTGGATGATCGTCTCTATGATTCTCTGTTTGACACGTTCCATTCCGTAAAGTTCTTCGTCAAGGATACGACGCGCTTCATCCGGATCGATTGCTTCAAAATAATTGCTCTTCCACTGTACATTCATCATAATGGAAAGTGCTCTCTGTGCATGGCGTCCTTTCCTCCGGTGATACTTCGTGCGAACGTGCCACCGCAAGGTTACGTCTTGCCCACAGACGGATATTATCCGGAAGTGTTCTTCCCGCACAGTTCATGAAGTCCGTGATGCTCTGAAGACTGGTCAGCTTCATGTCATCTCCTGCCTCGTCTTCATCTTCGTCGTCCACCTCTTCTGCCGGTGCATTGCTTGCAAGCAGACGCTCGATCATAAACTGAAGGAATCCGTCTTCTGCAGATAATTTCGTACCGCCGCCAAATGCGATCTCGCGGATCTTATATACCGCATATCCTTCTTCTGTATTCTCCCCTGAGAGACGTACATTAATATGATTCTCTCCAAGCCATTTTAACAGGCTTACGAATCTTGCATCGATTTTTAAGATGTCTGCACTTACGGTTCCGTCTTCCTGCTGGAATTCGAAAGAAGTTCTTTTAATCGGGTTCGTAAATACACCGCAGGAATGATGATCCCACTGGCAGATCTTATTATCGAGAACCATCATTGGTTTCTCGGCTGTTGCTTCATTTTCATTCGAACGGATGACTGTATATGTACATTCCGCTGGTTTCTTTTCATCTGGTGTTGAATTAAAATCAAAAACTGCATTGGTTTCTCCTTTTTGTATCTTTACTTTCTTTAATATCATTCTGTATTTTTATGTTCTTGCATATTCTTACATATTTCTTGTATATTCCATGCATACTATATTAGTTTATCATTCTTCCGGATTCTTTCCAAGTCTGATTTTTTCCATTTTTCTCACGAATTCCTCATCCGCATGGTCAAACAGATAATTCCTTTCACTCACTCGTTGCTTTTCATTATCCTCTTCGATCAACTTTCTGGTATATTCAATCTCCTCGAGAAAATCTCTGGAAGAAATACGGGTTCCACCCTGTCCCATCGTGATCACCTGTTCTACTCCGTCAGACGTCACAACTGTTACATGATACTTTCTTCCTATATGATGAACAACCTTTTCAATGTACTGATCGGCTGTCTCTGCTTCTTTTGTATATACAACATGGATATTGTGGTATTTCTGGATCTCAAGCGCATAACCCTCTACCTTGTATGCATCGAACACAAGAATCAGAACGCATTTCTTATATCCCTGATAATTACACAGGATGTCCATCAGCTTATCCCGTGCCGCCTCAATACTGACTTTCGCCAGTTCTTTTCAGCTCTTCCCATGCGAAAATGACATTGTATCCGTCAACCAGCAGATATTCCTGCATGGCTTCGTCTTTTTTAAGTTGCTTTTTGGCATACTCACTTTCATAAGTTTTCGGTGTCAGACCGCCTTTTCTTTCTACTTTTCCATATGTCCGGATAAATATCTCTTCCAGCTCTTTTTCTTCCGCTTTGGAATAGACTTTCGGAGTTCTTGCTGCTCTTGGCATCTGACGGGCTGCCTGCTCCGACTGTCTCTTTGCTTCTTCTAATGCACGTTCCTTTTCTAACTGATTCTCCAGATGCATATATTCCGGTACCTTGTCCCATGAAACGTTAAATCCTGCACCATGGGAACAGAATACGGAACCGGTCGGGTTCTCAATGTCACGTTCCGGATCATAACCAATCTCTTCGATCACTGCTTCTGCATTCTGGCAAGGTTCATAACCGCGGAATGTACAGGTCAAATGTCCCTGTCCTCTTGTGTAGGAATTCACTTCCATCTGATAATCCCGCATATCTGCAACCGGTGCATAGCCTTCGATCGTCGTCATCTCTCCTTCTGTCTGCGGCGTACCGGCCTCCCCATTCATCCGCTGGATATCTGTAAGTGCCCGTCCGATCATTCCTGATGGGACCTCCAGCTGGAAATCATAATACGGTTCCAACAGTACACTCTCTGCCTGCATCAGTCCCTGACGCACCGCGCGGTAAGTTGCCTGCCGGAAATCTCCTCCCTCGGTATGTTTCAGATGCGCCCTTCCTGCCGTCAACGTAATCTTCATATCTGTGATCACAGAACCGGTCAGCACGCCTCTATGTTCTTTCTCCAGAAGATGGGTAAGGATCAGACGCTGCCAGTTCTTATCTAGCATATCTTCACTGCAGTCTGTTCCAATCACAATACCGCTGCCTCTTTCTCCCGGTTCCATCTTCAGATGTACTTCCGCATAATGCCGGAGCGGCTCAAAATGTCCCACACCTTCCACGGTATTCTGTATAGTCTCTTTATATACGATATTACCGGTGTCAAATTCTACTTCTACGCCGAACCTGTCTTTGATCAGGCTTTTTTAATATCTCAATCTGGACTGCTCCCATGAGTTTTGCATGAATCTCTCCCAGTTCTTCATTCCACATGATCTTAAGCATCGGATCTTCTTCTTCAAGTATCCGTAAGTTTCTAAGCATTTTGTGAACGTCACAGCCTTCCGGGAGTTCGATTTTGTAACTTAAGACAGGTTCCAGTGCCGGTGCTTCGGAATCACATTCTATGCCGAGGCCTTCCCCCGGATAAGTGTAATTCAGTCCGGTTACCGCACAGATCCTGCCGGATCCTGCTTCCTGTACCATCTCGTATTTTCCTCCAGAATAGATCCTGATCTGGTTGACCTTTTCTTCCCAGCCGTTCATAACTGTCTCGGATGTATCTTGTGTACGGTCAGATTCGTTCTTGCTCTGCTGCCTTCCTGTCGTTCCCGTCAATGTATCTTTTACCTTCAGAGTTCCGGATGTCACTTTCAGATGCGTCAGTCGGCTGCCGGATGGGTCTCTCGATATCTTGAAAACTTTTGCACCAAAATCACATGTACCAGTGTCTGTATTATTTATCTGCTCATTTCGTTCTATATAAGCAGACATCCCGTCCATAAATTCCTGCACACCTTCAATCTTTAGCGCCGAACCGAAATAACACGGATACACCTTTCTGCTTCCGATCATCTCCGCGATCGTATCCTCTTCCACTTTCTCCGATTCCAGATACTCTTCCATCGCTTTCTCATCACACATGGCAATGCTGTCATATGTTTCTTCCGACATTTCCGAAAAATTCAATGCATCCTTCATCCAGTCGATTCTGCAGATCTGCCAGTACCTTTGCCTTATCTGTTCCCACCTGATCCATCTTATTGATGAATATGAACGTCGGTATCTGATATCTTTTCAGCAGACTCCAGAGCGTGCGTGTATGTCCCTGCACCCCGTCAGCTCCGTTGATCACCAGGATCGCATAATCCAGTACCTGCAAGGTACGCTCCATTTCTGCGGAGAAATCCACATGCCCCGGTGTATCCAGAAGCGTTATCCCCAGATTGTCCATTTTTAATTCTGCCTGTTTGGAAAAGATCGTGATTCCTCTTTCCCGTTCCAGTTCGTATGTATCTAAGAATGCATCTTTATGGTCGACTCTTCCAAGCTTTCTAATCTGCCCGCTTAAGTAGAGCATGCATTCCGATAATGTCGTTTTCCCGGCATCCACATGCGCCAGAATTCCAATTGTAATATGTCTCATAATTTCGTTCCTTACTGCCTTTTATTTTTCTTTCTTTTGTCTTTTCTCTGCTTCATATTTTCACTGATTTTCCGCTTATTATCTGTCGTTATCAGTCACTATTACCATTACTTATCAGTATTCTTTTTTACGATATTCTTATTATACATCATAATTTATATTTTGTACATTTTTTCGAAATTTTGCAATTTACTATTGATTTTTTTCCGCGAAAATCTGTTTGACTATTAGTGAAGACATAATTCAAAAAAAATAATAAATAAGCGAGGTATTGTTATGCAAACCAATGAAAAGAAGGTAAAGTCCGTGAAATTTATGATAACGGAGACAGCCTGATTATGGTTGCCACTGATCGTATCAGTTGATTTTGACGTAATTCTTAAGAACGTTGTTTCCAAGAAAGGAACCGTTCTGACACAGATGTCTAAATTCTGGTTCGACCTGACAAAAGACATTCTTCCAAACCACATGATCTCTACTGATGTGAAAGATATGCCTGAATTCTTCCAGAAACCAGAATATGACGGAAACAGCATGATGTGCAAAAAGCTCGAGATGCTTCCAATCGAATGTATCGTACGTGGTTACATTACAGGAAGCGGATGGAAGAGCTATAAAGAAAATGGCACTGTATGCGGTATCAAACTTCCGGAAGGATTAAAAGAATCCGACAAGCTTCCAGAGCCAATCTACACACCATCCACAAAAGCTTGAGATCGGAGATCATGACGAAAATATTTCTTATGAGCAGAGTATTGCCCACCTTGAGAAATATTTCCCTGGCAAAGGCGAAGAATACGCAGCCAAACTTCGTGACTGTACAATCGCTCTCTATAAAAAACTGTGCAGACTACGCATTAAGCCGTGGTATTATCATCGCCGATACAAAATTCGAATTCGGTCTTGATGAGAATGGTAACATGGTGATCGGTGATGAGATGCTTACACCTGACAGTTCTCGTTTCTGGCCAGTAGAAGGTTATGAACCAGGACATGGACAGCCATCATTCGACAAACAGTTTGCACGTGACTGGCTGACTTCTCACCCGGATAACGACTGGACTCTTCCGGATGACGTAGTTCAGAAAACAATTGACAAATATCTTCAGTGCTACAAGATGATCACAGGCGAAGAACTTGCTTAATTTTCCTGTATCCAGAGAATCAAACTCCTTGCGGTTCTCTCAGATATCTGATTAGGTAGCGATACATACTCCCGTCGGCAACTGTCTCATTGACAGTTTCTGACGGGAGTTTTATTATATTTACAGAACTTGCCATCGACAACGTCTCTTGTATATTTGGATATCTACAGGATTCTACGATCTGGCATTTTAAATTTTGGAAATACTACACTGGTTCTTTATGCTCATTTTTGTTGTCGTAGAGATGATCCTACATACGATCCGAAGTATCCATGCCAGACAATCGGAAGGTCTTCCTCTGGAACACGCTAATCAGATGAACCTGAAACTGGTCCTTTTTATGGACATTTTACAATTCCCGCTAAGCCTGATTTTCACCCGGTTCCTGAATATATTTTCCGGTATGAACGAATCTTAATGATCTCTTAATCCGTGTTCACAGCTATTTCTTCATCTTTGGCTCAAAGATCAGGGACGCCAGATAGCCAAAGATGAGAGCCGCTGATATACCTACTGCACTGGCTTTAAATCCTCCCATAAAGATTCCGATAAATCCTTCTTTTTCTACGGCTTCTTTTACACCTTTCCACAGAAGATTTCCAAACCCCAGTAACGGTACACTGGCTCCGGCTCCGGCAAAATCCTGAATAACCGGATATATCTTAAATGCTCCCAGTACAGAACCGCTGCAGACCAGAAGCACCATGATTCTTCCGGGCATCAGCTTCGTCCTGTCCAGCAGTATCTGCGTCAGAGCACAGATCAGTCCCCCTACCCAGAATGCATTGATATAATCCATAATCTTTTCCTCCTAGCAATGTTCTAAGACAATTCCATGTGCGATCCCCGGTACACTGGCTCCTTCATTATAACTGACGGTTGACATAAGCGCTCCCGTCGGTACAAAGAGTACACGTTTCCACTCTCCTCTTGATATCTTTGGCAGGATATAAGCGGATAATGTTGCGGCCGCACAACCACAGCCACTTCCTCCGGCATGTGTATCCTGCAGATTCTGATCAAAGATTGTCATTCCGCAATCCATATGATTTATCTTGATATCATGTTCTTTTCCCCTCATAAGGTCGAATAAAATACTCTGCCCCACATAGCCAAGATCTCCGGTAATGATCCTGTCGTAATCTGTTTCTTTTCTTTCAAAATCCTCCAGATTCTGAATGATCGTATCACATGCGGCCGGAGCCATACATGACCCCCATATTCTGTGAGTCTTTCAGACCGTAATCCACAAATTTTTCCTATTGTCACCCCGGTTATTCTCACATGACTTCTTTTTTTCCCCACGATAAATGCTCCGCTTCCGGTCACTGTCCAGTGTGCCGATAATGGTCTCTGATTCGCATATCCGAGAGGAAAACGGAATTCTTTCTCAGCACTTCCGAAATGACTGGATGTTACCGCCAGCATCCGTTCTCCATATCCCGCAGCTACACTCATCGAAGCCAGGGCAAGTGCTTCTCCGGAAGTCGAACATGCTCCATATAATCCGAACATCGGGATCTGAAGTGTCTCTACACCCATTGAAGTTGCCACTCCCTGCCTTAACAGATCTCCACCGAACAGATAACGGATACTCTCCGGTGCCAAATGTGCTTTACCAAGAGCCAGAAGACATGCTTCCTTCTGCATGGTGCTTTCTGCTTCTTCCCATGTATTCTCCCCGAAAAGATCTTCCTCTGCCACCATATCGAACATACCGCCCAAAGGTCCTTCTCCTTCATTTTTTTCCCAACAACCGAAGCACTCTCTTCAAGGTACGGAGATACCTCAAAGGCTATACTTTGCTTTCCCTTTATCATTCATCTTATCCTTTCCCGACATATTTACATATCTGAGATCCTCTGCCGTCATAATACTCCGACAATTCTTAACAGCCAGTAGAACAGTCCCAGAACCCAGCTTGTAAAGATTCCATACAGAATCACCGGACCTGCAATCGTAAATATCTTACAGCCGATTCCCATAACCTGTCCTTCTTTTTTGTATTCGATCGCCGGTGCTGCCACCGAATTGGCAAATCCGGTGATCGGAACCAGCGCTCCGGCTCCGCCCCATTTTGCAATCCTTGGATAGACATTGAATCCCGTCAGTACTACACTCAGAAATACCAGAAGCATAGAACACCAGCCGCCACTTATATCTTTATCTAATCCTGCCTTCTCACAGATATTCGAAAATCCCCCTGTCCCAGCACGCAGATTGCGCCTCCCGTTACGAATGCTTTGTCATATTAGCAGGCAGATTATGCACCGGTGCTTTTTGTTTACATAATTTCATAAGCCTGCTGCGTCATTTTTTATCCAATTTTTTACCACCATTTTCCTAAAAAAACAGTAATGCTCCTAATCCTTTTCCAAAAGCGATTCCTATAATGATCGCTCCAATCCCTCTCACAAGCCGGATTCTCCTGATGAAGATCGGGAAGAGATCCAACATCTCAGTAAGAGCCATCGCCCAGCATCCTACAAAGATTCCACCGAAAAGTCCTGCCAGCGGAACCAGCCAGCTTCCGTATGGTATCGTGGGATGATAGACAGAGATGATTGCTCCGATACTGCCGCCCACTGCAATGGCATCTTCATAGAGCATAACATGCTCACCTGTATGTGTCCTGTCCGCAAAATCCGACACCACCCCCAGTCCGATAATAAAAGAAAATAAACCTCCGGCCGCCGTAATTCCGGCACTAAGTCCCAGAATTGCCAGGAATATGTTTTTCATCCACATCCAATTCTTTCTCCTTTCTGGAGTACGTTTCCACAAGCGTCGTCTGTATATCATTTTCATACAGTCGCATCTCTACCTCCATTGGTGTCGGATCTACCGACAGCCGATTTTTTACCGAAATGATTAAAGAATGTCAGAATTCCGATGATAATACCAATACAATACATAAATTCCAGAATCGTAAATCCATTCGATTTTGTTCCGGTCAGAAGTTCGTATATCTGTCCGAACATTTTTGTCACGCCTACATCATTATTGAATGCCATTGTTGAAAATGCCGCTCCGAAAAAACTGATCAGCACCACCATGACAATCTTCGCCACGTGAATAACTCCGCCTTTCCCATCCTGTTCTTCATATGTCACGATGAAATCCGTCTCCCCGATATTTTCCACAGAAGCCTCCGGATAGATTTCATGGATCTTCTGTATCACTTTTAAGACCGACATGACCACTCGTCTTTCCCTTTTATTATCCGGGTGATGAAATGTCAGAAGATGCGTACTTCTGATTCTGGCCAGCATTACAGGATTGGCGCATTCAATCTTCAATACATCTCCAAGCGTTACCGACTTTTTTGCGACCTCTATATTCCGGTCTGCTTTTATATATATATCATCAGAATTCGCGGCCATCTTCTTCACCTCCTGTTTATCTCATCATTTTTTGCAGTTATTTCCATTCTTTTTATCAGTGTTCCTTCATTGACTCCGTGATTGCCTCTTACATCATGGAAATAATAAATCAGCCCGATGATCACTGCCAATGTCACAACAAAGATCAGGCACATCCTGATCTTTCTTCTGGCATCCTCCATCTTACTCACCCTTTCCATCCAAGTTTCATGAGTTAGTATGGCTGATTTTCCAGAATATATTCATGATGTGCCTGTCAGATACGTTCTCTTAGATTTTTTCAATATTTTCTTTTCCATTCTGGAAACCTGAACCTGGGAAATTCCCATTTCCTTTCCTACCTGAGTCTGTGTCTTTTCGGCAAAATATCGCAGATAGATCAGTTTTCTTTCTTCTTTATCCAGACTTGTCAGAAGCTCTTTTAACAGCAGATGATCCAGTACTCTTTCTTCCGCACCGTCCTCCTTTCCTACTTTTTCCCATCAGTGAAATCTCCTGTCCTTCTTTTTTGTATACCGGCCGGTGTAGTGATTCCACATCCGTACATGCATCCATCGCCATCGTAAGTTCTTCCGGTGACACATCAAGATACTCTGCAAGTTCTGTGACCGACGGCTCCCTTCCAAGCTTTCTTCCGAGTACTTCCTGGGCCTGATATCCTTTATAAGACAGTTCTTTTAACGACCGGCTTACCTTTATCATCCCATCATCTCTTAAGAAGCGCTTGATTTCTCCACTGATCATCGGAACAGCATAAGTTGAGAATTTCACTTCATAACTCAGATCAAACTTGTCGATTGCTTTCAGTAATCCAATCGTTCCGATCTGAAACAGATCTTCCAGCTCTGTTCCCCTTCCCGTAAATCTTCTTACAATACACCAGACCAGTCCTGTATTTTCCTCCACAATCTGAGCTCTTGCTTCTTCATCCCCTTCGTGAGATTTCTGAATTAAAGCGATTGTGTGGTCCATACCTTTCGTCCTTTTCCAATTGTTTTCTGCATTTTCACAATAGTTCCTTTTCCCGGCTTTGAACTTACTTCTACCTGATCCATGAAAGCTTCCATAAAAGAAAATCCCATCCCGGACCGGTCAAGCTCCGGTCTTGTAGTAAATAACGGTTCCATCGCCTTCTTTACATCTTCCATTCCTTTTCCATGATCTTCTATCTCGATATACAAAAGTATCCCCCGGCATGTCTTACAACGAAGCGTGATCTTCTCTATCCGGCTTTCGTATCCGTGGATGATCGCATTGGTTACAGCCTCTGATACCGCAGTCTTTACATCTGCTACTTCCTCCACTGTCGGATTCAGCGATGTCATAAATGCAGCAACCGCTACTCTTGCAAATGCTTCATTGGATGAATAACTGTCAAAATAATCGTCATTTCATTGGTATTTTCCATTTATTTCTCCTCCTCATAAATCTGCATAATCTTTGTTACTCCTGACATCATAAGAATCTTCCTGATCCTCTCGCTTGTATGTACCGCACACACTTCACCGCCCAGCATATAGATCTTTCTGTAACGACCCATGATCACTCCGATTCCGGAACTGTCACAGAATTTTGTATCCGCAAAGTCAAAGATCACATAACGTATGTGATTGTGTTCAATCAGATGATCTGATTCCTTTTCGTATCTCTTCTGCATTATGATGATCCAGCTCCCCCGGTAAAAATATAGTAAGACAATTTTCCTGTACCTGATATTTCATGTTACATACTCCCCTTACATACTTAAGTATAAAAGAAAAGGACATACACTTTACCGTGTATATCCTTTTCTTTCGTACATTTTCTAATTATTATTGTCTTTGGTCTTTTTGGCATTTTGTACATCAAGAGCATTCTGTGCCTCTGTTGCTGCCTCTGTCCCGTTATATTTTTCGATGATCTTCTGATAATACGTATTCGCCTTATCCTGCTTACCCTGTTTTTCATAGGACTGTGCAAGAAGAAGCATAGCCGCACCATCCTGATATCCTTCGTCCATCTGTACGACTTGCTCCAGATTCGTCACTGCCGTATCATAATTTGCCACCTGATAATTCTTCTGTGATGTTACATACAGACTCTCACAGACTCTTGGATATATCTTTCCTGTCAGTGTATCATACTCTTCTTTTCCAGATGCTCCAAGTGTCTCTGAATTAATCTTCAGAAGTTCCTCTGCCAGTGCCGAATTACTCATATCTCCGGTTGAATAATGAGATATAACGGTCATCAGTGATTCATAGCTTGTCTTTGTGATCTCTGCTGTCTGCTGCTGATTCTCTGCTTCTTTACTGCTGCTCCGGTAATTATCCAGCTCTTTTTTGCAGTGCACTGATCTGTGATTTCTGAGTTGCGATCTGATCACTGAACTTAACGGTCTGCTTATTCAGCTTACTCTGTCTTGATGCAGACACAGCCGGCATGATTAAGAATCCCATAACTGCCACACCTACAATAACACCGATTGCAATATTAACCATTGTATGCAGGCCGACATTATCTTTTAATCCTGAAGCAACCGGTTGAATGATCGTCTCATTTCCGATATTATAAGTAACTGTCTGTCTGCCCTTTTTCTTCTTTCCGGTATCTTTATCGTCTATCAGGCGGATGTTTCTTGACTTCCGTACCTGATTCAACTCATGCATGTAACGCATCGTGATATCGTCGGTCTTATCCAGTTTGTGAGCGATCCGGATATTCTTTCTTGCTTCTGCATACTGTTCTTCCATAATGTAAAGGAGCGCCAGAAGCTGGTATGCTTTCACATATGTCGGATGCATCTCGATTGCTTTCTTAAGCTGCATAACCGCCAGATCTTCACATCTCTGATAACAGTAATCCAAAGCCTGATTATATCTTTTTATAGCCTGATTGATTCTGTCCAGATCATCTCTTTTTTCTTTTACTTTCTGGATATAATAATTCGCAATATTCTCCTTAGGCTGAAGATTCTTGCTTAAGACCCATTCTGCCAGCGCTTCTACCACATCGCCTCGTCCATAATAAACAAGTCCCAGAAGATTTCTTGACGCAATATTATCTCTGTTATATTGTAAACTCTTCTTAAGCGATGTAATGGCACCGGTCAGATCCCGGATATTCGCTTTGTTAAGTCCGTCATTATACCAGTAATTCGACTGATACGCCAGTTTTGTTGTGTAATCCATATACTTCCCTCTATATTCTCTCTACCGCAGTTTACTGTGGATCATCCTGCTTTGTCTGTTCGATTACTTCTCTTAAAAGATCTGTCATGTCTGTCAGATCATCCTGGTAAATCGCATCTCCCAGTTCCTCTACTTCCAGACTTGGCTGGAACTTCTTTAATTCTTCTTCAAAATCAAGCATCTATGGCACCTCCTGCCAGTAACTTCTTCATCATTCCTACGAGGTACAAAGAGCCAAGACAGTATATCTCTCCCGTCTCTCCCCGTTCATTCATTGCCGTTCTCACGGCATCTTCTAATCGTTCTTTACAGTACACCGGTCTGTCTGTGTATCTTCGGAAGACATCAGCAAGTTCCTCTGCCGGAACACCTCTTTCGTCCTCGATCTGTGTGACAACATAAGCTTTCACATCCAGATTCTCACACAGATATTCTATCATCTGATCGTACTTTTTATCCGATACTGCTGAAAATAGTAATACCATTTCTCCGCGTTCGGACTCATCCAGTGCTTTTACGCTTTCTACAAACGCTTCCATTGCGCCCGGGTTATGTGCACCGTCTACGGTAATATGTGCTCCTACCCGTTCCATTCTTCCTTCCCAGTGAAGTTCTACAAGTGCTTCCTTCCACCGGTCCATATGTATCTCTTCTCCCGCGAGCAGATATTCCGACGCCTCCAGTGCAAGCTCTGCATTCATCGCCTGGTAACATCCGCACATCGGTACCTGAAAGATAACATCTTTATCATACGCACTCCGTCTGGAAAATGCAATATATTTGCGGTGAACTTCCTGAATTTCATACGCATTTTTCGTAACTTCTCTACAAGATACGCCCAGTTCCGAAGCTTTTGCCTTAATGACTTCCGCTGCTTTTTTTACTGCTTCCGTCAAAGAACACCGGAACACCCGGCTTAATAATTCCGGCTTTCTCACCCGCAATCTTCTCGATCGTATCACCGAGGATCGCCGTATGATCCAGACTGATTGATGTTATGATGGCAAGTGCCGGATTGTCTATTGCGTTTGTCGCATCCAGCCGTCCGCCAAGTCCCGTCTCCAGAATGATATATTCTACATCTGTCTCTGCAAATGCTGTCATACCCATTCCAAATAGAAATTCGAAATACGAAGGATGTTCGATCCCGTCTTCCACCATCTGACGTACTATCTTTAAAACTTTTCGAAACACCTTCAGAAATGTCTCATTATCAATCTGTATATTATCTACCCGTATCCGCTCATTTACAGATACAAGATGAGGGGATGTAAAGAACCCTGTTCTCTTCCCCTCTGCCATAAGTATGGCCTGTAAGTATGCACATACAGACCCTTTTCCATTTGTACCGGCGACGTGGACAATTTTTCTGTCCGCCGCCGGATTACCCAATCTTTTTGAAAAACCGTTTTTCGTGTGCTCCAGCGTATGTTTCTTTGTAAATTTCGGAATTTCTTCGATATACGCTGCTGCCTCTTCATATGTGAACGTTTCCGGTTCCTTTTTTAGTTAACATCATAATCCTGATCCACCCAAGATTTGCTCTTATCGGTTGCTGTGCCTTCCTGTTTTACAAGCTGTCCGTTCTGATATGTGTACTTATCCGACATCCGGAATATCGTATCACTGGAACCAACCTGTCCAACCTGAATCACATCACCGTCTTTTAATTCTGTCTCCGACAGATTAATACGCGTATTATTCAGGAAGCTGCTCTTCTGCTTTTCACCATTGACATATACGCGGCTGTATTTTGTGAAGTTCTCACCGTACAGACTATATCCACTGTTCAACTGCGGAACAATACTGCTCAGTGACACATTACGGATTCCCATCACCATATGACCTCGTGATTGGTGCTTTTCCGTTATATACATACTGCTTTCCATACAGGATATCATACTGCAGGAGTTCCAGATCTGAAAGGTAATTCTTTGTTCCCTTTCTCTGCTGATGATAATTGAATACGGTACCGGAATGGATATCCAGTCTGTTCAGTACCTCTGACATCAGCTGATATGCCGGGATATTCTTATCATGCTTCTGAAGTCCGATATTATCCCAGATTACATAGTTCGTATTATATAAGTAACGGCTCTTTAAGTCTTCTGCCTTCAGTCCCATAGTCGGAAGATGATCTCCGTAGAATACGACAACAGATGGTTCATTTCTTTCTTCCACTGCCTTGATCAGATCACCTACAAACTGATCCATCTCATAGACCTGGTTAACATAATATTCCCATTTATTTTTCAGCGCTTCGTCTTCGATTCCTTCAACCTTGATCTTCGGATTCTCGATCACCTGTGTCTCCGGATAGTTTCCATGTCCCTGTACACTGACAGTAAATACAAAATCTTCCTGTTTTGTTGTATCCATGGCTTCCATAATATGATGTGTCAGGATCTCATCTTTTGCCCATCCATTCTCTGTCGTCTGCAGGACATTCATAAACTCCTTACTGGTAAATGTATCAAATCCCATGTTATTAAATACATTGGCACGGCTGTAGAAATTTCCTGTGTTATCATGTAATGCATGTGTTCCGTATCCAAGAGAGGCAAGCGCTGTCGCCGCACTCTCCGTCGGATGTTTTTTTGAATAAGTCTTATACGGATATTCTCCAGGTCCGAAATAACGAAGGTTCATACCTGTCAGCACTTCAAACTCTGTATTTGCCGTACCTGCTCCTACAGACGGTACTTTAAAATATCCGTTTGAATAATTCTGATATAAATTGTGCAGATTCGGGCATGCATCTTCAGATGTGGTGAAAAACTCTGCGTTTGCAACGTCAAAATATGACTCCAGCTGCACAACAATGATATTCGGAAGTTCATCAGAAGAACGGCTCGTAGCCGTCTGATTTAATTCTCCGTCCTTGTCAATCTTTGCCATTGCTTTCTTCGTATATCCATTTGGCTCACTGATTCCCGTGTTAAAAAGACTTGCCGAGAAGCAGTATGGAAGACCATAATCCTCATAAGCAAATGCAATATTTCCAAAATAAGTAGATACCACTCGTTTATCTATTGCTATATTCGTTACAAAAGTGTAAAGAACGCCACATACAATAATTCCGATCAGTGCTGCAATATGATGTATCTTACCTGCATACTGCCCACCGCGTCTCCACATAGATATCAGCCAGATCAGAAGTGCTACCGCTCCGACAGCAATCACAACCACTTCAAATCCATTACAGTAATTATTGATCAGCGCAATTCCATCCCCTGCGATCTTAAGATCCTGTGCATTGAACGGTGTAACTCTCTTTAACAGGATATAACCATTCGCGATTCCAAGAATCACCCAGATCGCACCGATGATCATACGGACAAATATCCTTCGTTTGAACAGATATACAATCGAAAATGTCACAAAGATCATAAATGCATTGTATAAAAATACCATCGGTGTTCCTGTCATATAGTCCCAGGCTGCAACAACGGAGTGTCTGGAAATTGCTTCTATTACAAAGTTAATGATGCATGCAAGCAACGCATGAAATATCAAAGAGAATCTATTCATGAATGCATAGACCGGCTGCATCTTCTTTGCAAATGCACTGTTGCGTCTTGCTTCCAGTATTCTCTCACGTCGTTCATGTCTGCCTTTCCAGTATGCAATGACATCCTCTTTCTTCAAATTTTTTATTTTGCGGATTTTACCCTTGATATCCGGCTTTTTTAACTGAAGTTTTTTCATATAATCCCCTTTGATATCTAATCCGCAGTTATCCTGTTACCGATAACTGCGGAAATGTATTGTTTATGACTGTTTTACTTTTAATCCTTCCAGTCTTTCTTTTACCTGTGCCATCATCTGCTGGTAGGTCTCCAGTTTGTCTCTTTCTTCCTGAACCTTTGCAGCAGGTGCTTTACTTACGAATTTCTCGTTATTTAACATACCGTTAGAACGTGCGATTTCTTTGGTAAGTCTTGCCTCTTCTTTTGTCAGACGCTCGATCTCCTGTTCAAAGTCGATCAGCTCTTCCAGTGGAAGGTATACGGTTGCATCCGGAACTACGATAGATACTGCATCGTCTGCAATACCGCTCTTGTCTTTCTGGATTACCAGTTCGTTCAGAGCTGCCATGTTCTGTGCAGCATGTCCAAGAAGTGCAAGTCCTGCTCCCAGTTCTTCATCCTCACATACAACGAATGCTGTAGCTTTTCTTGAATTTGGAACGTTCATCTCGGCACGTACGTTACGGATTCCGCGGATGATCTCTTTGTAGTGGTCTACAATGTTCTCATCTACTGGGAAGTTCCACTCTTCTTCATATACCGGCCAGTCAGACATCATCAGTGATTCTTCTTCCGGTACTAACTTGCTGTAGATCTCTTCTGTAACGAACGGCATATATGGATGCAGCAGTTTCAGTGATTTCTTCAGGACTTCTCTTAATGTCCACAGTGCCGCATTGGCTGCTTCCGGATCTTCATCTGCATGATAGATCGGATATTTTGCCATCTCAATGTACCAGTCACAGAACTCATCCCACATAAAGTCGTAAATCTTGGAAAGTGCGATGCCAAGTTCGAACTTATCCATAATTTTCTGTAACATCTTTTACAAGGCTGTTGCATTTTGACATGATCCAGCAGTCTGCAGGACGTTTTTTTCAAAATTCGCCGGTTTCTTCAATTCTTTTTCATCCAGGTTCATCATGATAAATCTGGAAGCATTCCATACTTTATTGGCAAAGTTACGGCTTGCCTCTACACGTTCGTTATAGAAACGCATATCGTTACCAGGTGCATTACCTGTCATCAGTGTCATACGAAGTGCATCTGCACCATACTGATCGATGATCTCCAGTGGATCGATACCATTTCCAAGAGATTTACTCATCTTACGTCCCTGAGAGTCACGAACCAGACCGTGGATAAATACGGTGTGGAACGGTGCCTTTCCGGTATGCGCGTATCCTGAGAATACCATACGGATTACCCAGAAGAAGATGATGTCATAGCCTGTTACCAGCACATCTGTCGGATAGAAGTAATCCAGATCTTCTGTCTGATCCGGCCATCCAAGTGTTGAGAATGGCCACAGCGCAGAACTGAACCATGTATCCAGTGTATCTTCATCCTGTGTAAAGTGTGTGCATCCACATTTCGGGCATTTCTCCGGTGCGCCGTGTCCAACGACTACTTCACCGCACTCATCACAGTAGTAAGCCGGGATTCTGTGTCCCCACCAGATCTGACGGGAAATACACCAGTCACGGATATTCTCAAGCCAGTGCAGGTAGATCTTGTTGAAACGTTCCGGTACGAATCTTAAATCGCCGTTCTTGATTGCTTCGATGGCTGGTTTTGCCAGTTCTTCCATCTTAACAAACCACTGCTGCTTGATCATTGGCTCTACAGTTGTATGGCAGCGGTCATGTGTTCCTACGTTATGAGAATGTGGAACAACTTTTACCAGGTATCCCTGCTCTTCCAGGTCAGCTACCATTGCTTTTCTTGCTTCGTAGCGGTCCATTCCGGCATATTTTCCACCATACTGCTCATTGATCGTTGCATCATCGTTCATGATGTTGATCTCCGGCAGGTTGTGACGTTTTCCGACTTCAAAGTCGTTAGGGTCATGTGCCGGTGTGATCTTAACCGCACCTGTTCCGAATTCTTTGTCTACATAGTAGTCGGCAACGATCGGAATCTCTCTGTCTGTCAGAGGCAGTTTACACATTTTTCCTACGATGTCTTTGTATCTTTCATCATCCGGGTGAACTGCGATTGCAGTATCTCCAAGTAATGTCTCCGGACGTGTGGTTGCGATCTCCAAATAATCATCTGTTCCAACGATTGGATATTTGATGTGCCAGAAGAATCCGTCCTGTTCCTCATGTTCAACTTCTGCATCGGAAAGAGAAGTCTTACATACCGGACACCAGTTGATGATTCTGGATCCTTTGTAAATATATCCTTCGTTGTATAATTTGATGAATACTTCTTCTACGGCTTTGGAACATCCTTCGTCCATTGTGAAACGTTCTCTGTCCCAGTCACAGGATACACCTAATTTCTTTAACTGTCCTTCGATAGTTCCGGCGTATTCTTCTTTCCACTGCCATGTTCTTTCCAGGAATTTCTCTCTTCCTAATTCTTTCTTGTCAATTCCTTCTTCTTTTAACTGATTTGTAACCTTAACCTCAGTAGAGATAGCCGCATGGTCTGTTCCCGGAATCCAGAGTGCATTGTATCCCTGCATTCTCTTATAACGGATCAGGATGTCCTGCAGTGTATTATCCAGGGCATGTCCCATGTGAAGCTTACCTGTAATGTTCGGTGGCGGCATTACTGTAGTAAATGGTTTCTTGCTTCTGTCTACTTCGGCATGGAAATATTTGTTATCACACCATTTTTCATATAATTTTGCTTCAATCGCTTTGGGATTGTAAGTCTTTTCCAGGTTTTCGCTCATAGTTTCCTCCTCATTTCACACATTTTTCCACATTTTTTTTAATTAAATGAAAAAATCCCTTTACATCGACGTAAAGGGCGATTGTAGTCGCGGTACCACCTTCATTATATAGGAAGAAATCCTTCGCTATATATCTCATCTTATTCTTTAACGGGAACGACTCCGGGATGAACTAATTCTACTTTATCATAAGTTACAGGTTCATTCATCCGGCTCCGAAGCTACCTTCCGACGTCTCGTATTCCTTAAGTGTCTCTCAGCCGATGGATCACTCTCTCTGGTATGGACGAACTTACGTGTACTCCTCTTCATCAATGCCTTTACGTATAAACTACTGAATATGATAGCCATCGAATCCCCATTTGTCAAGGATTTTAGGGATTTTTCAGAAACTCTTAAGGGTTACACCAATCCGAAACACTTCATGATATAGAGCCATCCCGTCAGGGTAAATGCGCTGCACATAGTCGTCAGCATAACTACACTCGAAGACACAACTCCTTCATGTCCCATATTCTTAGCCATAACATAACTGCTGACTGTTGTTGCCGATCCGAGCATGACTAAGATTGCGATCAGTTTCTCTCTTCGAAACCCGGTTGCCACTGCAAGCGGCATGAACACTGCTACAAATCCCACTAATTTGATAAACGCAGCGATCACGGTCGGTTTAATCTTGCCAAATGCTTTCTTAATGTCAAATGTAGCTCCCATCGCCATCAGTCCCATCGGTGTTGCTACGCCGCCAATACTGCTGACGGCCTTATGTAAGATCACCGGCATCGGAAGTTTCAGTGCCGACCATAACAGACCTGCTACAATACCGATGATGATTGGATTCGTAATGATACCGATCAGTGTCTTCTTGATCAGTGCTTTATCCATGCCTTTTTGTCCCGGCTTGAAAAAAGTGACAGTACAACCACCGCCATAATATTATAAAGCGGCACACTTCCAATGATCATAAGCGGTGCCTGACCGGAATTACCATAGATATTCTGGATAAATGCGATCCCCAGAAGTGCCGCACTGCTTCTGTACGCTCCCTGGATAAATTCTCCCTGAATACTTCTGTCTTTCAACAGGCAGGAGATTCCGATTGCGATCGTGATACTGATCAATGTAATAATAAAACAGAAGATTACAAATTTCGTATCCCACGCCTCTTTAATGTCTACAACTGCCAGATCGCCAAATAATAATACCGGAAGCGGAACACGGAACACGAATTTGTTCATCTAATTAGCAAATTTCTCATCCATCCACCGATCTTATTGAAGAACAGTCCCAGTATCATCATTAAGAAAATTGGGGACTGTTGCATTTAAACTGAATACCAGATTGTCCATTTCTTTATTTCCTCTCTTGTTCCTTTACTCTTATGCAAATATCTTCTTATATATATTATAGTCCTCTTCTTTAAATACGTTGAAAATCACTCTTTCCAGTTTTGAAGAAGACAGATACTTGTCCACCGTCTTCACCGCAATCTCTGCCGCCAGTTTATTCGGGAAATGGAATTCTCCCGTTGAGATACAGCAAAATGCAATCGACTTAAGTCCTTCTTTTTCCGCCAGTTTCATACAATTCAGATAACACGACTTTAATTCTTCTTCCTGCTTTTCTGTCACCTGCATGCCAACAATCGGACCTACGGTATGGATGACATGTTTCGCCGGGAGATTATATCCTTTTGTAATCTTCGCTTTTCCGGTCGGTTCTTCATGTCCTTGTGCTTCCATAATCTGTGCACATTCATTACGAAGCTGGATACCTGCTGCCGAATGGATCGCATTGTCGATGCATCCATGACACGGCACAAAACATCCAAGCATCTGGCTGTTCGCCGCATTTACGATCGCATCTACGGAAAGTCTTGTAATATCTCCCCGCCAGAGAGATATCTTATCCACATTCTTGATCGTCTCACATGGGAATTGTCCACCGATAGTCGGAAGTTGTCCCCATTCTACGATTCCTTTCTGTTCTGCTTCTTCCTTTAGCAGTTCATCCTGGATCCTGGTATACTCCGGATCTGCCTCGCCCGGCCAGCGGACATTCATAAGACTTCTTAGAAGTCTTCTTCTCCCGGTATAATCTACCGGATCTGCAAGTGATGCATAACCTGTATTTTCTTTTTTACAGATAGTCGATCAGTATTCTTACTCGTTCTTCCCGGTTCATATGGTCTAATACGCCTTCTTTCTTGATTCTTACTTATTTAGAAATCTTATTTATTTTCATCGTTGTTATATATATTTCTTAATTTCAGAATATGCTTCGAACAACTGCTCATACGATGTTCTGCAGTTCGCCGGACTCGTAGACGGCAATCCAATTGCCATAATCCCAGTCTTAGGATAGCAAAATTTCTTATATAGTTGAAATGCTTTCGTTCCTGTCGTAAAAATTGGCCTTAATATCTGCACATTCAAGGATCCGGCTCAGATCATTCGGCTGTGGATTACGGATACTGCTGTCATCTGCTCCTTTAATATCACACCCCGCCAGCACATCCCAGACTGCAATACCATTTCTTAATGCAAATGCGATCTTGCCTTCTCTCGTCTCCGGATACGCTTCGCCACAGACATCGGATACAACTTTCCAGAATCTGTTCCTTGGGTGTCCATAGTAGAATCCGACTTCTCTGGATTTCGGCGATGGCATAGTTCCGAGCATCAGAATCTTAGAATGTTCATTATAGATTGGCTCAAAATTGTGGATAATGTGTTGTGTTTCCATGTCTGAATTAACTCCTCTGTTTTCTATTGTATTCCATACATCTACGGAAAAAGACATTACTTTTATGATAGCATGCCCCATATAATATTTCCAGTATGCTATCCGTATGTAATGTAAAACACCTATAATCAATCCGATTACTGCTCTAAAAGATACAGGATGTAAAATATAACCTTTCTCATACCTGTTACATTTACATCCTGTTCATTCACTCTGTTACACTTCTGTATCAAATGTTCCGAATACTTCATTATAAAAATCTGTTACTCATTTACATCTATCCTTTTTTGGGTCTTTCCACTTTATTATAAATCCCGCAAGCAGGAATATCACACCCGCCCCGGCAAATATACAGCCCATCCTAGAAATATGACTTTAACCCTATATCTACCGTACGCCCCCAGCAT
>ENA-OQES01000149-OQES01000149.1-human-gut-metagenome-genome-assembly--contig:-NODE-149-length-29204-cov-7.072875_pt1 | contig 29204 bp, 27 predicted proteins | sample MGYA00242798_ERZ504641 | MGnify/ENA primary metagenome ERZ504641 (study PRJEB26092, sample SAMD00036327) | human gut metagenome | host: Homo sapiens | study: EMG produced TPA metagenomics assembly of...
GGTTCGTCTTCGCTCAAAGTCTCATAGCAAACGTCCTTTTCGACTTTATCTTGATAAATAGCTAACATATAACTCCATCCATATTTATGATCTTTGCTATATGCCCATTTCCAAACGCACAATGCAATAAGAACTGGCAGTGCAGCTATGATAATAGACAATAAAGAAAACCACCATGTTGTGGGGTGTAGGATTTTTACTGCATACGCAATAAAATGTAAATATCGGAGTTAAAACTGCAACCAAAAATGCCGCAACCATACCATTACTGATAAGGGGATATTTTTTCGGTTACGGTCTCCGATTTTACGGGCTAATAAATATTTCAGCTTTTCAGACCATGATACGGTTTTCGTACCTCCACCTTTGACTTTTATTGTTGCATTTCCAGATAGGATACCATCATCAATAAGTTTGCTTGTAAGCAATTCCAATATAGAGCGGCGTTGCAAGTCCTCTTGATGTCCCCATGCGTCATACTCAAAAAAGTAATAGTCGTCTGATAATTCACGTTCCAACATTTTAACCACGTTGGATTTTCCAGATCCCCAAATACCTTCGATGCCGATAATTCGAGGTAAAGTACATTCCTCATCCAATGAATCATTCTGACAAAAATGGCGAGCAATAGTTTTTGCCAACCTTTCTTGCGAACCTCCATCGAATTTGTCAATACCACACGGTTTATTTTGGATAAACCGCGGATATTGCTGTTTGGATTGTAGTTTTGTTTCCATATACGTAATTTATTGATTATACGAACTCCAAATAATTCTCCCGATTTACCACATGAAACTCGGCATAGGGATAGGCTTCTTGGAAGGCTTTCGGTGCGGCCGGCATTTTATTTCCCCACTTGAACTCCAAGGCGGTAAGACTGTCGGCACTCTCCTCAATCAGGTCGATTTCCTGTTTGTCGTAGGTGCGCCAGAAATAGAACTCCCTGTGCAGTCCCTCATTGAAGTTCGCTTTGCGCCGCTCTCCGATGATGTAGTTCTCCCACAGCGCACCGACATCCTGCCGAATGGCCAGCGGTGAGAAAGCCCCGATAATGGCATTGCGAATGCCGTTGTCGTAGAAGTACCACTTGCCAGCTTTTGTAACCTCCTTGCGTAGGTTACGCGAATAAGCCCCCAGACGATAGATAACGAAGACCTTTTCCCAATAGGTCGAGGTATTTTTCAACGGTCGTCTTGCTCATGCCGAGTTGTTTACCTAACTCTTCGTAAGAAACTTCGCTGCCCAACTGAAAAGCTATCAATCGCAGTAGATCGCGCATCTTGCTCGAATTTTTTAAGCCGTCAATTGCTAAGATATCTTTAAGCAGGTATGCACCGACAATATCACGTAGGTAGTCTGTTTTACGTTCATAGTTCTCCATCATTACTACTTCGGGATAGGAACCGTAAATCAAGCGCGCTTCGAGGTTCTGGCGGGTTTCAAGTGCCGTTTCCGTCTGTGCGATTTCCCGTTGCGAGAATGGTGTAAGGAGAAATTGCGTACTGCGGCCGACCAACGGTTCACCAGTCTTATTCAGCAAATCGAATGACGAAGAACCACTTGCCAAGACACTTATTCCCGGTATTTCATCAACTATCAACTTCAGAATACTACCGATTTGTGGTATGTTCTGTGCCTCATCAATAGCCAGCAAATCAATACCATCCAATAAATGCCGATAATTGGCTATTGAGCGATTCTCCAATAGTGCTAATGTGTCGTAGTCTTCGCCGTTGAGCATCATCGTCCTACCTGAATAGTTGTCCACAATTTTACGCATCATTACCGTTTTACCAACACGGCGAGCACCAAAAATCAGTACTGCTTTATTGGGCGCGATTCGTGCTGTAATCTTCTCTTGAAGTATTCTATTTACTGTTTCCATACCTTATAAAATATAATGCAAAGATAATCATAGTTTTTTAATTGGCGAATTTTACAAAAAAAACGGGCTATTAAATGGCGATTTTTACAACCACAATCTTATGGAAGTTGTTTCATTGTTTTTAGTAATGATATATGTTCATACTATGATGACTCAATAATTTACCAGACATACGTTTCTGAAATTTGTCCTTATAGGAATGAAAAACTCACATATATTGTGCTAATTAATATATAATTAAATGAAAATAAAAAGACAGGATACGAGTATTCCTGTCTTCTCATATGTAATGGATACTTTTTTATTTTCTCATCCGCTCCAACTCCTCATCACGCAACATTCTCTCGTTCAGTTTTTCCTGCATCCTGTCAATGAAATAGGTGCGGCTTTCGTTCTTCCGGCGTTTGATATCAGTGTAGAAGCGGTAGCAGTCTTTAGAATCAACCCCGAATATCTTATAGAGAAGTGGGGCGAGCTGTTTGAGCGGCATATTGCCGTTGTTGATGCAGCCCATCACGTCTATGCCGTAGATAAGTTCCACGAGGTCGATGGCATTGCCCGTCCATTGAAGAAGGCTGGCGGTGGTTTCTGTTGCGTTGTTGGCGGATATTAGTGGTGGCACTTGGGGCGTGGCAAGGAATTTCTGCATCTTTCTTACGAAAGACAGAGCCTTGCTGACGTAGGCGGCAATCTCTCTTTTTTCTTCTGACAGATTACGTACGGGATGGTGCTGCAACTCGATTTCGATGTAGGCAAGCGCGATGACGGTAAGGTTCATGTCCATGCCGCCGTTGCACAGTTCGATCACTTGGGTGGCGAAAGCCGTGTATGCCGTTTCCATATTGCAGTCGCCGGCTTCGTTTATCAGGCGGAAAAAGTCGGTTTCCGCCAGCAAGAAATAATTCATGGTTCTGTCAATTTTGAAAATTACACTTTGTTTTCTGCGTGCGCACATGAATATAATTGGCAAAAACGCGGCAGAAAATAAAAATCCAACACTCAATTTTACAAAGTGCTGGATTTCAGAGGTATAAAATTCAGTATTTTTTCCACAATGGACAAATTATCTCCGACTTAAATTGTTTGTAATCGGAACATTTATTCTATTCCTGAAAATAGAAATGTATGCTTGCCGCACATTTTGGCTATCTTGCGTTTTTTATCAAGGATGTAGATAATGCGGCATACACCGTTGGGAAAACTTTTCAAAGAGGAAAGCGTCCAGTGTTGCTCTGGCAGAGCCGACTTGAAAAAAATGTCGTCCGCTTCCGGATATGAAAGGAACGGTGTATAGTATGATTTCATCCACAGCGTGCATACGCAGTAGTCCGTTTATATAATCTGCCGTATCCAGTGTGGCTTCCGCGAGGTAACGGATGTTTGTGCCGTCTTTTCTCCATTCGTGCAGCATTGAAATGGAATAGTCCGGTGTCACACGGTAAAGGGCTTTCTTCCTGATTTCATCAAGACCGCAACGGTCAAGGCACAAATCCGTGATGTGCTTTATCATATAACTCTGAAGAAAGACATCCGTCCATCGTCAGTACGGCGAGAATCTGAACTTTACCCATAATCGTTTCCTTTCGTTAGGCAAGGGTAAAAAAGGTAGCGTGCAATTCACACTACCTTCAAGCGATGGCTCTGGTAAAGCCTTTACGGAGAGTACGTGAATGCACGCTATGCGTAAGCATAGCATAAGCATCACGCAATCGTCTCCGTAGTTCCAATTTACCAGATTTTCGCTTGAAACGCCTTGCGGTCTTATCCTATATGTTGGCGGCGAAAAGCTCCTGCCAATCGCCGTTTTCTCAAATGTTATGCAAAGATAGCCAAATTCAGTGAATTACGGGCTATGATTGCTTGAATTTATATTTAAGTCCATACTCTTCAAGTTTGCTGTATAGTGTTGTCCTGCCTATGCCGAGCAGTTCTGCGGCGACACTCCGGTTGCCGTTTGCCTGTTTCAACGCACGCAATATCCGCTCCTTATCCTCCGCGTCATTGCGCAAGGCGAAGCTGACAGTAGAGGTCGGTTTCGTCACGGCAAGTTCCAGATGCTCTTTCATGACAACACCTTCCTGCGCCTGCAATACAGCACCCATAACTTTCTGCCGAAGTTCCCGCACGTTGCCCGGCCATGCGTGTGTCAGCAACGCTTTACGTGCTTCGGAACTGAACCCGCTCACGCTACACTCCAGCTCTCTGTTTGCCATATCACGGAAGAACTCTGCCAGCGGCATAATGTCTTCTTGACAGTCACGCAACGGAGGAACGGTTATCCCGAAGTCGTGCAGGCGGTACAGAAGATCCTGCCGAAAACGCTTTTCATTCACCGATACCTCCAAATCTTCATTGGTAGCAGCGATGATGCGGACATTGAAATTCCGGTCTGCCTTGTCTCCGACCGGGCGATACCGCCTCTCCTGTATGGCACGGAGCAACATCTGTTGGGTTTCCAACGCGAGGTTTCCTACCTCGTCCAGAAACAACGTGCCGCCTTCCGCCTCATGGAAATATCCTTTCTTGGCATTGTCCGCACCTGTAAATGCACCTTTGACGTGTCCGAAGAAAGCCGACGGTGCAAGCTCTTTGGAGAGTGAACCGCAGTCCACCGCCACAAATGGCTTGCCTGCACGTTTGCTCTTGTCATGCAACAGGTGGGCAATATGCTCCTTGCCCGTGCCGTTCTCACCAAATATCATCACGCTCATATCGGTGGCGGCTACCAGCCTTATGCGGTGCATGATTTTCTGAAAAGGCGGAAACCTTCACGGGCGAATATAGGCATACGGCGTTGTCCTGCCTGACGTTCTTTCAGTATGGAACGGATCAGGGGGACAAGTTTATCCTCCACAAGCTGTTTGGGAATATAGTCTATCGAGCCGAGTTTCATGCTTTCCACGGCGGTATTAACTTCGGCGTAGTCGGTCATAATGATGAAGGGCTGCATCTTTCCCTCCTTTCGCATCCAGCACAAAAGGTCTATGCCACTGCCGTCAGGCAGACGCAGGTCGGCAACCACGATATCATTATCTGTTGCCTGTTGCAGATGTTTCTTCGCGGTTGAGAGGTGGTAAGCCTTCATATTGCGGTAGCCCTCCCGTGACAGCATATTGCAGACATATTCGCAATACACGATGTTGTCTTCCACCACAATTATTTTTGTCTTATTCATCTTCGTATTTTCTCCTTTCCTCTTCTGCCAACCGTATTATTTCCACTCCCTTATCCAGCACGGCAGTCACGGCATGGCTTAACGCTTCACCATCCGGGAGAGCATCGCCACGAAGCAATCCGTAAAGTACATTCAGCGGTTGGTCGGCACGGAGCACCTCCCACGAACTGCGCAGGTGGTGGATCAGGGAATCCAGCTTTTGCAGGTCTTTTTCTTTTGCTGCATCCCGTACCGCCTGCATTTCCTTTTCTGTTTCAGTTATCAACTTTTCCAGCATGACGGCTTCATTGCCATAGGACAATAAGGCGGAAAAGTCCGGTTTCCCGTCCGGTGTCGCTTTTATGGCACACCTGTCGGAAACCTCCATCAGTTCCGATATGGAGAACGGTTTGAACAGGCATCCGGCAAAGCCTTTTGCCAATAGTTCCCCTTTGTTACAACTGCCCGAAGCGGTTGCCACAACCACCGGGATTGTTGGTGAATTGCCCACGTTGGACGAACGCAACAGTTCCAGCAATTCGAAACCGTTTATATCGGGCATATTCAAGTCTGTCAGCAACAGGCTGTATTCTTTCTGGCGTATCATTTCCATCAGTGCCGCAGCATCGGTGCAAGTGTCGCAGTGTATTCCTTCTTGGGAATACATCTCTTTCAGCATCAGAAGTAATACCTCATCATTGTCAATGGCGACAACATCATGGAATTTATTGTTATGATAAACAGGTGTATTGCTTGTATATCCAAGCTGTTCTTCAGCTTCCTGCATAGAAATTTCAACTGTGAAACGACTGCCTTTCCCTTTCTTGCTGTCTAAACGGATTGTTCCGCCAAGCATCGACACAATATTACGCATTATGGCAAGCCCAAGCCCGAAACCCTCCTTTGCGGCGGCATTTGATAGACGTTCAAACGCACCGAACGCTTGTTTCTGTTCCTCTTCTGTCATGCCTGTACCTGTATCTTCAACGACCAGTGTCAGAACTCCATTATCATATTCAGTAATCAAAGAAACACCGCCTTCTTCTGTGAACTTGACAGCGTTTGACAGCAGGTTATTCCCGATTTGTATTATTCGCTCTTTGTCGGTCAATACAATGGCATCGTGTCCAGTCTTCACGGACAAGGACAGCCCTTTGTTCACGGCAACAGGCATGAACTCCGTTTCAAGTGTGTGCGTGATTGCTGAAATCCGGCAGGGTGACAGACGGGGCTGTTCCTTGCCGTTGTCCAGGCGGAAGAAGTCAAGCAAAGTGTTAAGCATATCCCGCATACGGTCGGAGGATTGCAGTATGTTTTGGATATACTGCCCGGACTTATCCTCACACTGTTCTTTCCGTATCAGTCCGGCATAGCCTGTTATTGCTGTCAGCGGTGTGCGCAGTTCATGGGTGATAGTATGTACCGCCTTCTTCCTTGACGTTATCAGTGCCTCGTTCCGTTGTACGGATTGTTCCAGTTGCCTTATCAAATCAGTTGTCTTGTGCTTGTATTGTTTAATGCTTTTTGCATCACGATGTATGATGATGTAGGAAATTAACAACAATAGAAGAACGAATCCCATTAAACCGCCTACTTGCATAAATGACTTTTCACGCATGGCAACTATTTCGATTTTCCCGGCTTTGCAGTTCGGTTTGTACCTTTTCTTCTATTTGGCAAATCAATTCTTGCAGTTGTCTGTTAAGTTCTGCATTACGAGCTGCAAGGCTGTCGGCTTGTTCCGACAATTGGCGATCCTGCACTTTCTGTTCGCTGATTACGTTTCTATTGACCGAATGAAGGATAGTGGTTGATACTGCTGGAGTTACTTCCATTTTTTTGCCGAATATGCCTAAGAAACCTTTTCGTTTTGGCTTTTTGGACTGTTCCTGCACACTTTTCTGTACAATAACCGGAATTTGATTGGCTATCTTCTTGTTAATAGATTGTTGTTCATCCATTAACCGGACTATCTGGAACATCTGTCGTTCCTTATCCTCTAAAAGACTGCGCACACTATCGATGCGCTCTGCTGGATAGGTGGCCTTGAAACGGCAGAGCATACTGTCCATTGCCATACGCCGTGCATGGTAATGCTCGATATCTTTATCGTTCCATTCCAGTATTGTTTCACCCAATAGAGAAAATTTTATCATTTGAATATTGATATTGTTTATTTCTTTTCGGAGCTCGTCTATTTTTTTATTGCCAAGTTCTAATGCTTCTATCTCCTGCCATTCATAGAGGCTATTATATGCCATACATCCGATAAGAATGGAGATAAGTATATATCCCAACTGTATTGCCTTATAGAAATTTCCTGACCGCTCCATTATTTTGATGACATTGATTTTTGGAACATGAATAAAAGTTTATCTTTTTCGTTCATGCGGATATTATCAGAATAATCGCCTTTTGTTATTTGATACCCGCATGGCTTGACCATAAAACGCCTAAGCCCTTAGTGTATGAACTTACTTCTGAGGCGTAGTCTTTACTTGTATTTAATGGAACTTTCCCTTTAATATGACACCACTCATTATTGCAACTGATGTCTTCAATCTCAGACATCAATTTTTTGCAAATCTGTAATAGCTTTGGAACTTGCCGCTTGGGGTATCTGCAACTCAAAATAGAGCATCGGTTCGAGAATGTCCACACCTGACTGTTGCAAAGCCAGCCTGAAGACATAAGGGGTCAGCTGTCTGAAATCAGCAGGTGTACTTACCGGGCTATAATACTCGGCTTGAGTAAAAGTTACTTTCAGATCTGTCACTTCCCATCCATGTAAACCAGATTGGCAAGACATACGAATCCCTTCAAAAACGGCATTTTGAAAAGAATGGTTCAGATAACCATAGGAGATGTCACTTTCGATTTGCAACCCTGTCCCTAACGGTAAGGGTTCAAGAGTCAGCCCTATTGTGGCCCAGTAAGGGTTGGGTGGCACTTCGATCTGAATAATCTTATTGACCTTTTTTATAGGTCGTTCTTTGTAGATAGTCTTGATCTCATCAAAATGGACCTTTACGGAAAATCGTTCTTCCAGCAATGTCTGTATGATTTCCTTTTGGGTCAAACCATATAACGAGATTTCCAATTCATCACTATATGAGTTTATGGAAAAGGACAAAGACGGGTCTTCAATCCACAATGTATTCAGAGCGGATATCACCTTGCTTCTCTCTTCGGGCTTATTTGGCCGGACGGAGGATTTGAGAGCGGGATGCTGATGAGATAATCCTTGAATCAAACAAGGTTTAGCACCTAAATAATCTCCGATTCGAAAATCTTCTATATCTTCTACAATCGCGATATCATTGGCACCCACTTCATCAACATTTATCTCTCTGCCCTGATAAATAGTCTTTAGATTTTTAATCTTGATGAATTTTTCCGAATCGTTGATTCTTACAACGTCTCGAAGTCTCAGACTTCCGTCAATTATTTTAAGAAAACTTCTTTTATGCCCTTTGGGGTCATGCTCTATCTTATAGAGATAAGCTGAAAGTCTGTTTGAGACTGATGCCGGAGGAAGTATAAAAGAAGAAATGGCGTCCAACAACTCATTGATACCGATATTGAACATTGCTGATCCATGTAGCACCGGATAGACTTTGGCTTTTGCCACAAGAGCGATTATCGTATTCCAATAATCAGCCGGTGAAATTTCGCTATCCGCCAAATATCGTTCTAATATATCGTCGTCATGGTTGCATACAAATTCTTTGTATTCTTCCTTTATATATGTTTGGGAGCAAACCGGATAAACCGATCCATCGACAACAGTTTGCATAAACAGGACATCTTGCGACAGATTTGTTTTTATATCCATATACAAACGCTCCAAATTCACACCGGCACGGTCAATCTTATTGATAAATATAATTGTCGGGATTTGCAGCTTTTGTAAAGTACTGAACAGCAACTTTGTCTGCGCTTGTATGCCTTCCTTTGCGGATAAGATGAGGACTGCTCCATCAAGCATTTTGAATGTCCGCTCCACTTCCGCAATAAAATCCATGTGTCCCGGAGTGTCAATGATATTGCATTTCACTCCATTCCAGATAATAGATGTCGTAGAAGCCCGGACAGTAATTCCTCTACGTTTCTCTATATCCATAGAGTCCGTTATGGTGTCACCATTATCCACACGGCCGCACTTTTCCGTTGCTCCACTGGCAAACAGCAGATTCTCGGTTACGGAAGTTTTTCCTGCATCAATGTGAGCAAGAATTCCTAAATTTATAATATTCATTTGGATTAAGCAATAATATACTACAGTAGATGCGTTGTCGAAACGCACCTTTTAATACCTCCTCGTAGCATATGAGAACTACAGGATTACTAACTCGTATTAATATGTATATTATTACTGCCGCATAACGATTACAAAATTACACAAAATCTCTGGAAAAGACGAATAAAAAGGGACAAATGTCTTCGTAATGCCTGTCAATAAGGCGTTTGCGAAGACAAATGAGGACAGGCGAAAAATCGAGGTAACGTAAAGGAAAGCGGATTTATGAAGAAGAACGGTCTCCAAATCATTACCCGCCGAATGGTGATTTTTAACACACCGTGTTGTATTTGGCAGCTTGTGGCACAGGTTGGCATATCAAGGTCTAACTCGTTGAGTAATAACTTTGCAAACAAAAAACGAGTATGGCAAGAAGCACATTCAAGGTTCTGTTCTACGTGAACGGCAGCAAGGAGAAAAACGGTATTGTCCCCATCATGGGACGAGTGACAATCAACGGGACTGTGGCGCAGTTCAGTTGTAAGCAGAACATCCCGAAAACGCTTTGGGACGTGAAAGGAAACAAGGCGAAAGGCAAGAGCCGCGAGGCACGAGACATCAACCTTGCCCTTGACAACATCAAGGCGCAAATCATCAAACATTACCAGCGCATTTCAGACCGCGAGGCATTTGTTACGGCTGAGATGGTGCGCAACGCCTATCAGGGAATCGGCAGCGAGTATGAGACGCTGCTAAAAGCATTCGACCGTGAGAACGAAGTGTTCAAGAAACGGGTAGGCAAAGACAGGGTAATGGCTACCTATCGGGCACGTGTACGGGCAAGAAACCATGTAGCCGCCTTTATCAAGTCGTTTTACAGACGCAGCGATATGTCCATGTTGGAACTTACTCCCGATTTCATCAAGGAGTTCGCCGCATACCTCTCGACTGAAGCCGGATTGCGGAACGGTTCGATATGGGCAAACTGTATGTGGCTGAAAGGCGTGGTCATGAAAGCGCATTATAACGGGTTGATACCGCGCAATCCTTTCATCCAGTTTCATATCAGCCCCAATGTGAAAGAACGGGAATATCTGACGGAGGATGAACTGAAAGCGGTCATGACACATGAGTTTGCAGACAGCAAGCTCGCATACATCCGTGACATTTTCATCTTTGCCAGTTTCACCGCCTTGTCATTCGTGGACATTCAGGAACTGACGAATGACAACATCGTGGAGGTGAACGGCGAGAAGTGGATATTGTCCAAACGCCACAAGACAAAAGTCGCCTTCCAAGTGAAGCTGCTGGATATACCCTTGCAGATAGTCGAACGCTACCGACCGATGCAGAAAGACAATCGTATATTCCCCGGCTTGAACTATTGGTCTATCTGCAAACCGTTGAAACGGATGATAAGGGAATGTGGCATAACCAAGTCAATATCATTTCATTGCAGTCGTCATGGCTTCGCAACATTAGCTTTGAGCAAGGGGATGCCCATTGAAAGCGTAAGCCGTGTGTTGGGACATACGAATATAGTCACGACCCAACTCTACGCAAAGATAACCACGCAGAAGCTCGACAACGACCTGACCATGTTCGGCGACAAACTGAGTAAGACGTTTAACGGAATAACGATGTCATGAGTATGAGAAGAAACAGCATAACAGTGAATGAATCCGGCAATATCATCATGCCGGAGAATGTCTCAAACATTTGGATGAGCGAGCCGGAATTGGTGGAACTGTTCGGAGTAATTGCTCCGACACTTCGTTCTGCCATCAGAAACATCTATAACAGTGGAGCATTAAAAGAATACGAGGTACAGAAGTATGTTCGGCAGGAGAACGGGTATCATGCCGATGTGTTCAGCTTTCCGATGATAGTCGCACTTGCTTTCCGCATTGACAGCTTCGGTGCGGAACAGGTGCGCAATGCCATATTTAAAAGGCTGTACTTGCGAAAAGAGAAAACAAATATCTTCTTTTCGCTGGGTATAAATGGTTGGGATATGTCTAATTATCAGGCATAAGTTCTAATGATATGACGACATGAAGTAGTGAGACCTATGCGTATTCCCATTGCCAACAATGTATTTATACGAGTATGTGAATAGGTGTATTGCCATTCATACGTACGATTACGACAAACCCGAAGAAAAATCCATTAGAATGGCATTTCTTCGGGCTTTTGTTGTATGTCATAAAGCCAAATCCAAGAAAATCTTACGTGAGGTATGCGTGAGTTGTTAATCCGTTCTGCGCTAATTGCCGAGTTTTGCACTGATTAAACAAAAAAATGAAGTGCTAATGAAACAAGGCAACTTTGAAAATGAGGAGTTTATCCGTGTGGGTACTACCCTCTACAAGTTAGTGAACCAGCCCCGTCTGAACGGAGGCTATGTGAAGAAGCGCATCGTGTGGAACAACGAAACACTGCGGCAGGACTACGGCAAGGACTATCTCGCCACCGTGCCGAAGTACGACGGCTTCTGCACCGTCCCCGACCATGTGGACTACCGTCCCGTGGTGGACAAGTTCCTGAACCTCTACGAGCCGATAGGACACCGTCCGCAACAAGGCGAGTTTCCCTGTATCCGGTCATTGGTGCGCCATATCTTCGGTGAACAGTATGAATTGGGCATGGACTATCTTCAATAGCTCTACCTGCAACCCGTGCAGAAACTGCCTATCCTGCTGTTGGTATCAGAAGAACGCAACACGGGCAAGAGTACATTCCTGAACTTCCTGAAAGCTGTGTTTCAAAACAATGTCACTTTCAATACCAACGAGGACTTCCGCAGCCAGTTCAATTCCGACTGGGCAGGAAAACTGCTCATCGTGGTGGACGAGGTATTGCTCAACCGCAGGGAGGACAGCGAGCGGTTGAAGAACCTCAGCACCACACTTTCCTACAAGGTGGAAGCCAAAGGCAAAGACCGTGACGAGATAGCGTTCTTTGCCAAGTTCGTGCTATGCTCCAACAACGAGTATCTGCCTGTTATCATTGATGCAGGTGAAACACGCTATTGGGTGCGCAAGATAGACCGTCTGCAATCCGATGACACAGACTTCCTGCAAAAGCTGAAAGCTGAGATACCTGCCTTTCTGTATTACCTGCAATACAGACAACTTTCCACCGAAAAGGAAAGCCGTATGTGGTTTGCGCCCTCTTTGCTGCATACCGAAGCCTTGCAGAAGATTATCCGCAGCAACCGCAACCGATTGGAGATAGAGATGTGCGAACTTATCCTTGACATTATGGAAAGTGTCGGCACGGACACATTCTCGTTCTGCCACAACGACATTCTTCTTTTGCTGGTACATTCGCAGGTAAAGGTGGAGAAGCACCAAGTCAGAAAGGTATTGCAGGAATGTTGGAAACTTACTCCTGCCTCTAACGGGCTTACATATACCACTTACCAATTCAATTACAATCGGGAGTGCCGATATGAGCCGATAAAAAGAGTCGGTCGTTTCTACACCGTCACAAGGGAACAACTTGAATCCCTGTAATACTATTCTTTTTTTGTTGAATTGATGAATAATGATATAACCATACTGATAATAAACAGCATACACTCTCAACAAATTCTCAACAATCGAAAAGAAAAGTTGAGAGGGAAACAGCATCAGTTTGTTGGATTCTCTATTTGTGAGTGGTTTGTTGAGAAGATGTTGAGAATATAAAGCATTAACGTATAGGACAATACATATCTCATTCATCAAATCAACGTTTTTACAGTCATCATCAAATCCATAGAAATTATATCATGAACATCCAAGAAGCAAAACAAATCAAAATTGCGGACTATCTGCAAAGTTTGGGTTATTCGCCCGTAAAGCAACAGGGAAACTGCCTGTGGTATAAATCCCCGTTCCGTCAGGAAACGGAAGCCTCGTTCAAGGTGAACACCGACCGCAACCTGTGGTTCGATTATGGACTGGGAAGAGGTGGTAACATCATCGCACTTGCAGGGGTACTGTACGCATCCGACCATGTGCCTTATCTGCTTGGCAAGATAGCGGAACAGGCACCACACATCCGTCCCATATCTTTCTCTTTTCGCCAGCAGGCATCCGAACCGAGTTTCCAACATTTGGAGGTGGGCGAACTCACCCATCCGGCATTGCTCCGATACTTGCAGGAACGGGGCATAAACATCGCTTTGGCAAAGGCGCAATGTAAAGAGCTCCACTTCACCCATAACGGCAAGCCCTATTTCGCCATCGGTTTTCCGAATGTGGCGGGAGGATTTGAAGTGCGTAACCGTTTTTTCAAAGGCTGTGTCGCACCCAAAGACATCAGCCATATTCGGCAACAGGGAGAAGCGAGAGAGAAATGCCTTGTATTCGAGGGCATGATGGACTATCTTTCATTCCTCACGTTGCGGAAGAGGAACTGCTCGAACTTGCCCGACCTTGACAGGCAGGATTACGTCATCCTCAATTCGACCGCCAATGTTTCCAAAGCTATAGATGTGCTGCACGGGTATGGACGTATCCACTGCATGCTCGACAATGACGAGGCGGGAAGAAAGGCGTATCGGGAATTGGAAAGGAAGTTCGCCGGACGCATCCGCGACTTCTCCGACAACTACAAAGGGCATAAAGACCTGAACGATTACCTGCGTGGAATCCGGCAGAAATTAGCCGTTAGTCCACCGCCAAGAACTATCGTAAAACCCAAGAAGAAAGGGTTGGGATTATGACATCCCGAATGAGAAAAACGGGAGATGCCCGAAACTCATTCCTTAAGGATTGGGAGGTAGCAAGTTTGTGTTTCGGGTGTACCGAAACCGCTTGCCACCCACCATCCAAATTGCAGGAGGTGGCATCCCGTCGGTCTATACAGTTGAATCAGTAACCGAATTAAAAGGAATAAAATATGGAACAGACAAAGGAACACAAGGAACGCAACAAGGGAGGTCGCCCCAAGAAGGAAGCAACCGAGAAACTGAAATACCGTATCGCAGTGAAAATGACGGCAGCCGACTACTTCCGCCTGCTGACACGATCGCATGAGGCGGGCGTATCACCAAGCGAGTACATGAGGGAATGTTTCCGTAACGGTCATGTGAAAGAACGGCTGTCGGAGGAACATGCCGGATACATCCGCCAACTCTGCGGCATGGCTAACAATCTCAACCAGCTTGCGCGTAAGGCAAACGCCGGAGGCTTCCACGATGAACGGTGGGACTGCAAGGTGGCAGTGGCAAGGATTCATGAACTTATAACCAAGATAGGGATATGATGGCGAAAATCGTAAAAGGAAGCGACTTCAAGGGTGCGGTGGATTACATCATCGACAAGAAGAAGGATACGCAGATAGTAGCAAGCGAAGGCTTGTTTATGGAAAATCTGGAAACTATCGCCATGAGTTTCAATGCCCAGTCACGGATGAACGATAAGGTGACAAAACCTGTCGGACATATCGCGTTGAGTTTTTCCAAAGAGGATGAGTTACGGCTGACGAACCGTATCATGGCAGGCATCGCGCTTGAATATATGGAACGGATGGGAATCAAGAATACGCAGTTCTTCATCGCCCAGCATTTCGACAAGGAGCATCCGCACGTGCATATTGCTTTCAACCGCATAGACAACAACGGCAATACCATATCGGACAGGCACGAGCGTCTGCGCAGTACCCGCATCTGCAAGGAATTGACCTTGAAATACGGCTTGCATATGGCTGGCGGAAAGGACAATGTCAAACGCAACCGCCTGAAAGAGCCAGACAGGACGAAATATGCGCTTTACGACATCATCAAAATGGAAGTCGGCAGATGCGGCAACTGGAACGTGCTTATCGCCAACCTGAAACGGCAGGGAGTGGAAGTACATTTCAAGCATAAGGGGCAGACCAGCGAGGTGCAGGGTGTTGTATTCTCCATGAATGGCTACCATTTCAACGGCTCCAAAGTGGACAGGCGTTTCAGTTATTCCAAGATTGACGCGGCTTTGCAGCACAACAGATGCAGGGAACGTATGGGAATAACAGCCGGAATATATGAAACGGCTACACCAAGCGCACCGTCCGGCACGGCACAAAGCGAGTTGTTCAACGGCTCTTGGGGATTGCTAAAAAGCAGTGGATCATCTTATAACGCTGCTGATGCGGAAGCCAATCAGGAAATGGTGGATATACTTCGCAGAAGGAAGAAAGTTAAGCGCAAGAGAGGTGTTGGGTTCTAATATTCTGTACTAATCCAATTCTCACGACACTTGCGCTCTATATTCATTCGGAGTGTAACCTACCTCTTTCTTGAACAGTCGGGTAAAATGTTGCGGGTACTGAAAACCGAGATTATAGGCGATTTCATTAACGGTGTCGTCTGTAGATGCAAGTTCCGTCTTGGCTATTTCAATAGACTTGTCATGAATGAAATGCAGGGCGGTTGAACCTGTTTCTTTTTTCAATAAATCACTGAAATAGTTGGGCGAGAGGCAGAGCTTGTCTGCACAATACTGTACAGTGGGCAAGCCTATCCGTTTAGCAGCCCCATCATGGAAGTATTCGTCAAGCAACCGCTCAAATCTTGCGAGGATGTCTCGGTTTTGGTTGTCGCGTGTGATGAACTGGCGGTCATAGAAACGTGTGCAGTAATCAAGGAACGTCTTGATGCTGTCTGTGATGAGGTTCTTGCTGTGACGGTGTATCGGATGGTTCAATTCATATTGAATCTTGTGGAAGCAATCCATGATGATTTGCCGTTCTTCCACACTAAGGTGCAATGCCTCGTTTGTCTCGTAGGAAAAGAACGAATATTCACGCATTATCCGCCCGAGAGGTGTATTCCGCAGCAGGTCGGGATGGAACATAAGCAGGTAGCCATCTGGTTGGAACTGCATGCCGTCATCTTCCGCACCGAACACCTGTCCGGGCGCGATAAATATCAGTGTGCATAATTATTCCTAAGTCTGTGAAACCGGAACGCATGAAGCAGAATCTCGACATATTAGACTTCACCCTGTCGGCCGACGACATGGCACGGATAAAGACGCTGGATACCGACAAGCCTTTCTTACTCGGCTCGCACGAAGATCCAGAAATCGTAAAATGGTTCATGCAGTACAAAAACGCCTGAACATCAACAACCATATTTCGATAGCCGCTATCGACTATATTAAGAAGTTATTCGTATATGCCTTTATTGTAATCCGTCATGTACTGAGTAAATGTTTTGCCTGTTTGCTGTTTGAAGAAGCGCATGAGATGGCTCGGATCAGAGAAATTGAAATCATCCGCCATTTCACTGACAGTGCGGTTGGAGAATAGCAATTCGTTCTTCAGTTCCTCAAGCAGACGTTGTTTTATCAAATGGGTAGCTGATACTCCGAATTGGGCTTTTACTGAGTTATTGAGTGTGATGCGACTGACATGAAGCATGTCTGCATATTCCTGCACCCGCTGGTGGGTGCGGATATTCTGTTCCAACAAGTCCTTGAACCGAAAAGCGAAATTGTTTTTAGCAATTTCAGCGGGCAAGCAATAGGCGGCAGCGTATGTACGATTGATAATCAGCAAAAGATAATATAGTAAGGAAACAATGATATTGTACGTATCGGACACTGGATTCATCAGCTCATACTTAATCTTTCCGAGCAGCCGCATATATTCCTTCATTTCGTCATGTGTGGCATTGATGTAAGGCGGCGTATCTGTCTGGTAACAATACAAAAGGCGAAAAACGAAGAACTTGTCGGCGATAAAAGTACGCATGAAATCTTCGCGGAATATAAGGAACGTGTAATCCAACGCCGTCTCATCTACATGCCACTCTTGTTGCTGATGGGGTGAAAGCAGGAGAACCATGCCGTCGCGCAGTTCAATCTTGCGGAAGTTCAGTAGCAAATATCCGTTTGCCTTACGGAAAAAGTAGAAGCTGAAGAAGTCTGTCTTAAACCGCTTGTTTTCTGTCAGCACAAGTCCGATGTCCTTGTTTATGGCAGTATTGATGTAAAAATCCACGCCGCAGCGTGTCTTGTTGAACGGTACGCTGACCAGTCGATCAGGGTTGATTATCTCGTCCATATCCTTGTCGTTTTTGCAAAGATAATAATTTCATTTATCAAAATGGCATAATTACCGTTTTTTCAGGCATAGATGTTTCGCCGGATTCTTCCGAACTTTGCACCCGTAATCAATAACAAGACATATAGTCATGAAAAAGACATCTACAGTACAATTGGTGCGCAATGCCACCTTGAAAATCAGGTATGCGGGACACACCATGCTAATTGACCCCGTTTTAGCCGACAAAGGCACTTTGATATCGGCCCTCGGTGTGAATAAAACACCGAGGGTACACCTCACCATTCCTATTCAGGATATTATCGGAGGCGTGGACATGGTGCTCCTGACCCACAATCACATCGACCATTACGAGCCGAGTGTCCCCACACATTTGCCCAAAGAAATTCCTTTCTACGTTCAGCCCCAGGACGCGGACGCCATCAGAAACGACGGATTTACAAATGTGATACCCATCGAAGAAATAAAAACAATAGACGGCATATCCATTTACCGCACGACCGGACATCATGGTTTCGGGCAGATCGGGCAGATGATGGGACCTGTATCAGGTTATGTGCTAAAAGCCGAGGGCTTCCCGACCGTTTATATAATGGGTGACTGCCGATGGGAAGCATGTATCCGAGACACCGTGGAACGGTTCAATCCTGACTATATCGTGGTAAACTCCGGAGGTGCAATCTTTCCCGAATTTTCCAAAACGGACGGTCCTATCATCCCCGACGAGAACGAAGTGATGCAGATACTTGACGAATTGCCTTCGCATATCAAGCTGATAGCCGTACACATGGATGCCATCGACCATTGCCAGACCACCCGTGCAATTCTGCGCAATGAGGCAACGCATCACGAAGCCGACATGAGCCGGCTGATTATCCCGGAGGACGGAGAAACAGTTGTGTTATGAGTGTCTGCATTAAATCCCTGATCAAAAAACATGAACATAGTGGTAGGGTGCACTATAGGATGCCCTTACTGCTATGCCCGTAACAACTGCCGCCGTTTCCACATTACCGACGACTTTTCCGTGCCTGAATACATGGAACGAAAACTGCGCATCATCGATACGTCCCGTCCTCATGTGTGGCTCATGACAGGAATGAGCGATTTCTCCGATTGGAAGCCTGAATGGAACGCAGAAATTTTCGAGCGGATCAGCAGCAATCCCCAGCACGCCTATATCTTTCTGACGAAGCGCCCTGACAAAATCAGTTTCTCCTCTGACGACGAGAACGTATGGATGGGCGTGACCGTCACGCGCAGTTCCGAGAAAAGGAGGATTGATGATTTGAAAAAGAATATCAAAGCACGACACTACCATGTCACGTTTGAACCTCTCTTCGATGATATCGGCGAGATTGATTTCGAGGGAATTGACTGGATTGTCATAGGCACAGAGACCGGAAACCGAAAAGGAAAGTCATATTCGCGCCCCGAATGGGTGCTTAGCATTGCAGAACAGGCAAAGGCTCATGGCATACCGGTGTTCATGAAAGAGGATTTGCTGCCGATTATGGGCGACGAAAGAATGATTCAGGAATTGCCGGAACAATTTACCAGACGAATACAATGAATATGGATACAATAAAGGAAATAGATGTAAAGAGTGTAATGACCAAATCCTCTCTGCCGGTGGGAGGATATTCGGTCAACCCTTATGTAGGGTGTCCCCACGCCTGCAGGTATTGCTACGCATCGTTCATGAAACGGTTCACCGGGCACACCGAGCCGTGGGGTACGTTTTTAGATGTAAAAAACTGGAAGCCGATAACGAATCCTCATAAATACGACGGTGAACGTGTTGTAATAGGGTCTGTGACGGACGGTTACAATCCGTATGAAGAAGAATTCCACCGTACCCGAAGGCTGCTCGAAGAGCTGCGAGGAAGCGATGCCGAGATTATGATATGCACAAAGTCCGATCTTGTCCTTCGCGATCTCGACCTGTTGAAGAGTTTTCCCAAAGTGACTGTGTCATGGTCTGTCAATACGCTCGACGAGCAGTTCTGCGCAGATATGGACAACGCCGTAAGCATTGAACGCCGTCTGAAAGCGATGCGTCAGACATACGAGGCAGGTATCCGCACCGTATGCTTCGTCTCGCCCATATTCCCCAGAATAACAGACGTGAAGGCAATAATAGAGGAGGTAAAAGATTATGCTGATTTAATCTGGCTTGAAAACCTGAATTTACGCGGGCAGTTCAAAGGCGGGATAATGACGTATATCCGTGAGAAGTATCCTGACCTCATACCGCTTTACGAGGAAATTTACAATAAAAAAAGGCTTGAATACTGGCAGGCATTGGAGCAGGACATTTCAAATTACGCCAAGGAGCAGGGCTTCCCGTATCGTATAAACGATCTGCCATACGGACGCTCGGAAAAAGGCAAACCTGTCATCGTAAACTACTTCTACCACGGAAAAAATACGATTGACAAAATGAGGCTATGCCGGACTGATGCAGAAAAGTTGTAGCGCGGATAAAAGCACCATGTATGTGGATAATATCCGGCAATCTTCCGAGCGTATGCGGGAGATGCTCAACACGCTGCTGGGTTTCTTCCGTCTGGACAACGGCAAGGAGCAACCCAACCTTTCCCCTTGCAGGATTTCCGCAATCACGCATATTCTTGAAACGGAGTTCATGCCCATTGCCATGAACAAGGGGCTGACTTTGATAGTGGAGAGCCACACCGATGCGGTGGTTTTGACCGACAAGGAACGTATCCTGCAAATCGGCAACAACTTGTTGTCAAACGCCATCAAGTTCACGGATAACGGTAGTGTATCATTGGCAGCGGATTATGATAACGGTTTGCTGAAACTTATCGTTGAAGATACCGGTACGGGCATGACCGAAGATGAGCAACAACGAGTATTCGGTGCATTTGAACGTCTTTCAAATGCCGCCGCAAAAGACGGCTTCGGATTAGGATTGTCCATCGTGCAGCGTATTGTGGCGATGCTCGGTGGAACTATACGCTTGGAAAGCGAGAAAGGCAAAGGGAGCCGCTTCACGGTGGAAATTCCCATGCAGACAGCCGAGGAACTGCCGGAACAGACAATTCAAGCGCAAATGCGCCATAATCATATCTGCCATGATGTGATTGCCATCGACAATGACGAGGTACTTCTCCTTATGTTGAAAGAAATGTATGCCCATGAAGGGATGCACTGCGATACCTGTACCAATGTTTCGGTACTGATGGAGCTGATACGAAAAAAGGAATACAGCCTGCTTCTGACGGATCTGAATATGCCTGAGATAAGCGGTTTTGAACTGCTGGAACTGTTGCGCTCATCCAATGTAGGCAACTCGAAGAGTATTCCCATAGTCGTGACAACCGCTTCGGGCAGTTGCAGCAAGGAGGAACTTATAGGGCGTGGATTTGCCGGATGCCTGTTCAAGCCGTTCTCCATATCCGAACTGATGGAGATTACGGATAAATGCGCATTAAGCAGCATATTGGATGAAAAGCCGGATTTTTCCACTCTGCTATCTTATGGCAATGAATCCGTCATGCTGGACAAACTGATAGCGGAAACCGAAAAGGAAATGCAGGCGGTCAAGGATGCAGAACAGCGTAAAGACCTCCAAGAACTGGACACACTTACACACCATCTGCGAAGTTCATGGCAGATTCTCCGTGCCGACCAGCCATTGAGGGAACTTTACGCCCAACTTCATGGAAGTGCCACTCCAGATGACGAAGCGATATGCAAAGCGGTGACCGGCTGTGCTGGATAAAGGTGCTGAAATTATCCGGCAGGCAAAAGAAGAAAGGAAAAATACGAAAATGGATAAAACAAGAATCATCGTGGTGGAGGACAATATCGTGTATTGCGAGTTTGTCTGCAACCTGCTGGCACGGGAAGGATTCCGTACCGTGCAGGCTTACCACCTCTCGACCGCGAAGAAACTTCTGCAACAAGCCTCAGACGGGGACATCGTGGTTTCTGACCTACGACTACCCGACGGTGACGGCATCGACCTATTACGATGGATGCGCAAGGAAGGCATGACACAACCGTTAATCATCATGACCAACTATGCCGAAGTGCATACGGCAGTCGAAAGTATGAAACTCGGCTCGCTGGACTATATCCCCAAGCAGCTTGTGGAGGATAAACTTATGCCTCTGCTTCATACCATCCTGAAAGAACGGAGTATCGGACGAAATCGTATGCCCGTTTTTGCCCGTGACAGTTCCGCCTTTCAGAAAATCATGCAACAGATAAGATTAGTTGCCCCTACTGATATGAGCGTGCTGATATTCGGAGAGAACGGCACGGGCAAGGAGCATATCGCCCACCATCTGCATGATAAGAGCAAAAGGGCAGGGAAACCGTTTGTGCCTGTGGACTGCGGTTCACTCTCCAAAGACCTTGCGCCCTCGGCATTCTTCGGACATGTCAAAGGCGCGTTTACGGGTGCGGACAGCACAAAGAAAGGATACTTCAATGAGGCAGAGGGTGGCACATTGTTCTTGGATGAGGTAGGCAATCTCGCATTGGAAACCCAGCAGATGTTACTCCGTGCCATACAGGAACGGAGATACCGCCCTATAGGTGACAAGACGGACAAGAGCTTCAATGTCCGCATCATCGCCGCCACCAACGAGGATCTGGAGAAAGCGGTCATTGAAAAACGTTTCCGACAGGATTTGCTGTACCGTTTGCACGACTTCGAGATAACTGTTCCGCCCTTGCGTGACTGTCAGGAGGACATCATGCCGTTGGCGGAGTTCTTCCGTGAGATTGCCAACAATGAATTGGAATGTAGCGTGACTGGGTTCGATGCGGAAGCCCGTAAGACATTGCTGACCCATCCGTGGCCGGGTAATGTCCGTGAGCTTCGGCAGAAGATAATGGGCGCGGTGTTGCAGGCACAGACGGGAGTTGTCATGAAAGAGCATCTGGAACTTGCCGTAACGAAACCGACCTCACCTGTCAGCTTCGCCTTGCGAAACGATGCGGAGGACAAGGAACGCATCTTACGCGCGTTGAAGCAGGCAAACGGAAACCGCAAGGTTGCCGCCGAATTGCTCGGAATCGGACGTACAACGCTGTATAGCAAGTTGGAAGAGTATGGATTAAAGTATAAATTTCAGCAATCATAGCCCGCAACTTGCCGAAAATAGAAGTAACGGTTAAACCGGATTATTCAGCGAAGATAAAAAACGTCCTGTGATAAAAATCATGGGACATTTTGATGTGTATCCGATTTTTATTGCTACTTTTGTACCAAGACGAGAGACATTGACAGCAACTCACAGCAGAACGTAGAAATAGACAGGGTTGCCAAATCATTACCTCATTTTTACCTTATCCTCAGAACTGCTTGCTAATAAAGTGGTTATAAAAATCTTCCAGAATTACTAAAAAAGTTTAGGAAACGCATAACAGAACAGAAAATCAGAACTTCTTTTGCATTTATATAGACAAAAAAGGCTACTTTTGCAGGAAATTGTGAAAACTATGATGATAAGACCCATAACAACCGTAGGGAAATATATCATGCTGATGGGGCGTACTTTTGCTCGTCCGGAACGTATGCATATGTTTTTCAAGCAATATCTCAATGAGATGGTACAGTTGGGAGTAAATTCCATCGGTATTGTACTGCTTATTTCTTTTTTCATTGGTGCCGTAATTACCATTCAAATCAAATTAAACATCGAAAGCCCGTGGATGCCCCGTTTTGTGGTAGGCTACACCACCCGCGAAATCATGTTGCTGGAATTCTCCTCCTCCATCATGTGCTTGATCCTGTCAGGAAAGGTAGGTTCTAATATTGCCTCCGAAATAGGAACCATGCGTGTAACCCAACAGATTGATGCATTGGAAATCATGGGGGTCAATTCCGCCGGATACCTTATTCTTCCTAAAATTATAGCTTTGATGACAATGATTCCTTTTTTGGTTATTTTCAGCATATCCTCGGGGATTATTGGTGCCTTTTGCACCTGTTGGTTCGGAGGAGTCATGAATGCCGAGGATCTGGCCTATGGTCTGCAATATAGTTTTCAGGAATGGTTTGTATGGTGCAGTTTTATTAAATCTATCATTTTTCGCTTTCATCAGTTTCCAGTGTATCTGCTTATTTCGGTTACACGGTAGAAGGAGGTTCTATTGCAGTAGGTAAAGCCAGTACAGATTCTGTAGTAATGAGCAGTGTACTCATTCTATTTTCCGATTTAGTATTAACACAACTTTTAATGGGATGATACAAGTTAAATCATTATATAAATCATTCGAGGGAAAAGACGTATTGGTGGATATCAATGCTACTTTTAACAATGGTAAGACCAATCTGATTATCGGTCAGAGCGGTTCCGGGAAGACGGTATTAATGAAGTGTATCGTCGGTTTGCTGACTCCTGAGAAGGGCGAGATTCTGTATGACGGACGCAACTTCCTCAACATGAATAAAAAAGTAAAAAAAGACATTGCGCCGCGAAATGGGAATGATTTTCCAAAGTGCCGCCTTGTTCGACTCTCTTACCGTACTAGAGAATGTAATGTTTCCATTGGATATGTTCTCAAACGATACGTATCGTGACCGCGTAAAACGCGCCCAATTCTGCCTGGACCGTGTGAACCTGATTGAGGCACAAAGCAAATATCCGGGAGAAATCAGTGGTGGCATGCAAAAGCGTGTAGCAATTGCACGTGCCATAGCTTTAAATCCCCAGTATTTGTTTTGTGATGAACCTAATTCCGGCCTGGACCCTAAAACCTCCCTGGTAATTGATGAACTGATTCATGACATAACTACAGAGTATAATATGACCACTATTATCAATACTCACGATATGAATTCCGTTATGGGAATCGGCGACAGTATTCTCTATATTTATCAAGGACATAAGGAATGGGAAGGAACAAAAGATGATGTGTTCACTGCTACCAATGAACGGCTGAATAATTTTATCTTTGCATCTGATCTGCTCCGCAAGGTGAGAGAAGTGGAAGAACATAGAAAATAATGATAAAATGATTAGTGGTTAATAACCAGCGGATATCACGGTGAAACCCATTAACCACTAATCATTAACCACTATTCTTATTTCTGTCTGATAAAGATATTTATCGGCGTTCCTGACAAATTCCATTTCTCACGTATCTTGTTTTCAAGGAAACGCTTATAAGGCTCTTTCACGTATTGCGGCAAATTAGCAAAGAACACAAAAGAAGGAACCTGTGTGTTTGGCAACTGCGTACAATATTTAATCTTGATATACTTACCTTTATTTGAAGGAGGCGGATAAGCCTCGATCAACGGAAGCATTTCTTCATTCAGACGAGCTGTCGGAATACGGGTAGTACGTGCCTGATATACTTCTTTTGCAGTTTCCAGCACCTTGAAAATACGTTGTTTTGTCAAAGCGGAAGCAAAGATGATAGGAAAATCAACAAACGGTGCCAGACGGGAACGAATGGCTTCCTCATAAGTTTTCATCACTTTGGCATTCTTGTTCTCTACCAAGTCCCATTTGTTCACCACTACCACCAAACCTTTCTGATTACGTTGAATGAGAGAGAAGATATTCAAATCCTGTCCTTCAATGCCGCGGGTGGCATCCAGCATAAGAATACACACATCCGAATTCTCAATAGAACGGATAGAGCGAATGACAGAATAATATTCCAAATCCTCGCTTACCTTATTCTTCTTACGGATTCCCGCAGTATCTACCAAATAAAAGTCAAAACCAAACTTTTCATAACGGGTATAAATAGAATCGCGGGTAGTACCTGCAATCTCTGTTACAATATTACGGTCCTCCCCGATAAAGGCATTGATGATAGAAGATTTTCCGGCATTCGGACGTCCTACTACTGCAAAACGAGGGATATCCTCATCCAGCAGTTCTTCACCCTCCTTACTGAATTTACCTACCACCAGATCCAACAATTCCCCTGTACCGCTTCCGCTTAATGCAGAAATACAATAGGGATCACCCAGCCCCAATTTATAAAATTCGGCAGCATTATATTGCAGTTCATTATTATCAGTCTTGTTAGCTACCATAATAACAGGTTTCTTTGTACGCCGCAAAATAGAGGCTACAGCCATATCCAAATCGGTAACCCCGTTCACTACATCCACAACAAACAAGATTACATCCGCTTCATCTATGGCAAGACTTACCTGTTTACGGATCTCTTCCTCAAAAACATCATCCGAGTTTACTACCCATCCACCGGTATCAACGACAGAAAACTCATGTCCCACCCATTCCGACTTGCCATACTGACGGTCGCGGGTAGTTCCTGCCTGCTCGTTTACAATTGCCTGACGCGTTTTGGTCAGACGATTAAAAAGTGTAGACTTTCCCACATTGGGGCGTCCTACGATTGCTACTAAATTTCCCATTTTCTTTCTTGTTTACGGCTATCACAGTCGATTTTAATCCATTTGATACCCAAAGTTCTTTAATTCTTTGTCCGAGCTTCTCCAATCCTTATCAACTTTCACAAAGGTTTCCAGATAAATAGACTTTTGGAAAAAACTGTTCCAACGTTTTACGAGCCTCTGTAGCCACCTTCTTCAATGCCCTGCCCTGCTTACCTATAATAATACCTTTTTGCGATTCACGTTCCACATAAATCACAGCATTGATATGGATACTCTTAGCATCTTCCTTAAATTGCTCCACTACCACTTCTACAGAATAAGGAATCTCCTTATCATAATAAAGCAAAATCTTCTCGCGGATAATCTCGGTGACAAAGAAACGCGCCGGTTTGTCTGTCCACTGATCCTTACCGAAATAGGGGGGTGAATCGGGCAGCAATTCCTTGATACGCTTCATTACCGTATCCACATTGAATTTAGAAGTAGCGGAAATCGGAATAATTTCAGCTTGAGGAAGCTGTTCGTGCCATGCTTCCACCAACTTGACCAAGTCTTCCTGATTGGTCAAATCTATTTTATTAATTAACAATAAGACAGGAACCTTGACATTACGGACTTTTTCTATAAAGTCCGCATTTTTATCCGTTTTCTCCACCACATCTGTCACATACAGCAATATATCCGCGTCCACCAATGCCGACTCTGAGAAGTTCAACATAGATTCCTGTAACTTGTAGTTTGGCTTCACTACTCCCGGAGTGTCCGAGAATACAATCTGCATATCGTCCGTATTCAAGATTCCCATGATACGATGACGAGTTGTCTGCGACTTGAACGTTGCAATAGAAATACGTTCCCCCACCAGCAAATTCATCAGTGTCGACTTGCCTACGTTGGGGTTTCCTACTATGTTTACAAATCCTGCCTTATGCATAATTCTTTCATTTTATTGGTTACAGACAAAAAAATCGCATCGGAATACGGATGCGTTCATTTGTATTTGTAGTTTAATGATTATTATCTCTTACTACCATCGTAACCCCATTTCACATAAACGGCTCCATAGGTAAAACCTGCGCCGAAAGCTGTAAATATCAGGTTATCTCCTTTCTTCAGCTGCTTTCGTAATCCCAAAGACACAACGGAAGTGTAGCACCACTGGTATTACCATATCGCTGAATATTAATCATTACCTTTTCCAAGGGAACTTCCAAGCGAGAGGCTACCGCATCAATAATACGCAGATTAGCCTGATGAGGAATTACCCAGTCGATATTATCTTTATTCAAACCATTCTTTTCGGCAATAGTCGCTGTAATATCCGACATATTGGAAACAGCATATTTAAATACTGTTCTTCCTTCCTGATAAAGATAATGCATCTTATGATCAACAGTGAAATAAGAAGGAGGACATACAGAACCACCGGCTTTCATGTGAAGAAAAGGAAGTCCCTTACCATCTGTACGAAGAATAGAATCCATAATACCATAATCTTCTGTAGTAGCTTCCACCATACATGCTGCTGCACCATCACCAAAGATAGGGCAAGTTGCACGATCCTGGTAGTTTACCATAGATGACATCTTATCTGCACCGACAATAATAATCTTTTTATGTCTTCCCGATGCGATAAGTGAAGCAGCAGTTTCCATTAAATACAAAAAGCCGCAGCAGGCAGCCTGCAAATCAAATGCAAATGCATTTTTCAATCCCAGCTTATCACACAGGATAGAAGCAGTGGAAGGGAAATGATAGTCAGGAGTAGTAGTTGCTACGATTACTGCATCAATGTCATCCGGATTAGAAGCTGTTTTCTGCATCAGTTGTTTGGCAGCCTTACGCGCCATATACGATGTACCTAATCCTTCTTCATTCAGAATACGTCTTTCTTTAACTCCGATTCGAGTCATAATCCATTCATCATTGGTATCTACCATTCTTGAAATCTCTTCGTTAGTCAAGACATAATCTGGTACATATCCACCGACTCCTGTTATTACTGCATTTATTTTTTCCATCATTCCAATTTAATTAGTTTATACCCTTACAAAAAAGGTAGCCGACAGAGCCGAAGCTCGCCGGCTTTATTTTATAAAACGTACAAACGTGTTTAAAAGCTACTGATTTAGACAGCAGCTTCTTTTTCGATTGCTAACTTACCTCTATAATAACCGCAAGCTCCACATACAGTGTGGTAAACATGCCATTCGCCGCAGTTAGGACAGATAGCTAAAGTAGGAGCAACTGCTTTATCATGAGTTCTTCTCTTTGCAGTTCTCGTTTTTGATTGTCTTCTTTTAGGATGTGCCATTTTTCTAAACTTTAATTATTATCTAATATTTTCTTTAATTCATTCCATCTCGGATCTATTTCCTGGGGCCCTTCGCTGATATCTCCTTCGGGTAACTCCACCGCTATGTCATCATCATCTTCATCATCCGCCGAAATGCGCAAATGCTTACTCAGCTTGCCAACCATGCCTTTGTTGCATTTCCCAGGCGCATGTACATGCTTCATGGGAATATTCAAGGCTATAAACTCATACAAAAACCATGCGATGTTAATATACCCATCTTCTTCAGGTACTACAACTATATCGCCCTCTTCCGCAAATGAAGAACCTAACTTTACTTTCAGTTTATCTGAAGTTGAAACAGGTAATTCCATTTCATCCAAGCAACGGTCACACGGTACAATGACAAAGCCTTCAGTTTGAAAATCCAACAGAAAAACACCGGATGTCTTTTTCACATTCAGTTCTACTGCCAGTTTCCCTTTCTGTACTTCCGGTCCATCCAGATCTACAAAGAATTGATTATCCAGCGTAAACTCATACTTAGCAGAGTCCGCTTTCATATTCTTCAATTCAATCTTATATTTATCAAACTTTCCCAAAGCAATACTATATAAATCGGGCGACAAAGATACGAATAATATTCCAATATGTATAATATAAGTGCGTATTTTTCAAATATAAATTAGACATATATTATTTTTAGCGCATAATTTAGCGTTTTTTTGAAGTGTGTTTGCCTTTCATATCTCATATCAGTGATTTTCATTGTACACTTCTTCCCTTTATACTCCACTATCCCTTTTCGGCTCATGCAGCTTGCATAAAGACTCTATAATCATCTCCCGGTTCTCTATCAGGGCAGGCCTTCAGACCTGCCTGTTCTATTTCCAGTCCCTATTCCAAGGCATAAGTACCGGTGAGGGTTTCCGGACCTGCCCCTGCCGGAGAAAAGACATGGCGGAGCCTTCCGGACAGTTCCGTGGGAAACGTATCCACACCCACGGGAAAGATAAGGTTTTTAACTAATTCCCCCAAGTTTTTCAAACTGAGCCGAAAAAAACAGTAGAGGCCACATTTCATGCGTCGGATACTAAAAAAAAAAGCCTCCGGAACTTCTTCAAGTCCGGAGGCTTCAATCAAAACGGCGGCTACCTACTCTCCCACTGTGACGCAGTACCATCGGCGTGACAAGGCTTAACTTCTCTGTTCGGAATGGGAAGA
>ENA-OQES01000150-OQES01000150.1-human-gut-metagenome-genome-assembly--contig:-NODE-150-length-29189-cov-3.335180_pt1 | contig 29189 bp, 47 predicted proteins | sample MGYA00242798_ERZ504641 | MGnify/ENA primary metagenome ERZ504641 (study PRJEB26092, sample SAMD00036327) | human gut metagenome | host: Homo sapiens | study: EMG produced TPA metagenomics assembly of...
AAATAGTGCTCTGGTGTTGTTCCGTTTCTTTCCGTTTTTTCTCGACCTCGGTCATATAGAACGCTTTTATTTGCTCCTGTTCCTTTTGGAAGTACGATGCCTGTGTTTCTGTGATATAAAGCCGTTCCTTTGCCGGATTGATAACAACATCATCTATTTTGATATCGGTCCCCCGGGGCGAAACCCCAATATACCGGCGATTCGTTGCTTTTTCCCGATTTGGCAGACCCGGAACAGTCGCAACGATCTCACCGTTTCGCTCAATTTGCATATTCAAACCTTGCATCTCTAAAAAGGCTCTCAAAAATTCATTTTATCACCCCCTTTCCTGCTCGATTATACCGCAGAAGGGATGCAACCACAACAAGGAGGTGAATCACCATGAAGAAGCCTTATCTCAAAATCAGTCGTCTGGCAGAAGACCAGGATCTCAACCAGGGCGCACTTGCGGCCCTGATTGGGGTAAGCTCCAACACGATGACCGCACGGCTCAAGGGGACACAACCTTGGAGGAGTGACGAGATTGTCATCATCTGCAGAGCTCTGCACATCCCGCAAGAAAAAATCGGGGAGTATTTCTTCCCGGCAATCGCAAAGGAGGAAAGACCGCATGAAACCTTACACCCTTGCATCCGAGCGGGCCGCAGCGCCCACTGGATGCGCGTACATCGCACCGCTGTTTTGGAACAAGTGGTTCCGTTGGGGCGGTAGTCAGGCATCTGGCTGCTACCAGCTGGGCGGACAAATCAAGGATGAAAGCCACACCGGGCTGCAGATTTTTGCTGATGGCGAATGGCACCCGGTCATCGGATGGGCATTGGACGACTGCAGACCCGCAGTCAATTGTCTTCAGGAGGTAGGAGCATGAATATCAGCCCGAACGCTCAGTTAAAAATCCAGCTGGGGAAGGATGGGAACCCCAAGATTTATGCCTGCGGTACAGAGACGGAACAGAAAGCCCTTTGCGCCGCTCTGATTGCCGGGATTTGCATAGATTAAAGAAATCCGGCAGCATTGCTCAGCATAGTGACTACTGCCGCAGACCTCATGGACAGAATGGGGGAATCTCCCAATGAAGATTAAATCCCGCGTCTGGTACTGGCTGGCTGCTGCCAGCGGTGCCGTAAGTCTGCTGTACGGCATGGGCATCGAGGGCGGTGCACAGCTGGGCAGCTCCATCTCTGACAGCCAGCTCGTTACGGCCCTGTGCCTGGTTCTGGCAGCGGTAGCGTTCCTGCGGCTGGGCTTTGCCGCCCAGGATCGTGAACAGAACGCCCGCCGCTATGGCCGCGTTGACCGCACCCACGCCCGTACCGAAGAGCCGGACTACCGGCAGAACCGGAGGGGCGCATGAAAACAAAACGTCTGAAGAAGCTCCTGATGGGCATGGGCCTGAGCCGCAATCAGGCAAATCACATGGTCAAGGACCAGCGGGCCACCGGCTCCCCACGGGTCAGCAATGCACTCTATTACTATTATGCCAAAAGGTACATCTCCGAGTTAACGCCGGACTGGTTACCGCTTATCGAAAGCTTTGTACTCGGAAACGCAGAAGAGGATGCCGAGGACATCAACAAAAATGAGCCCGCCCGTGCTGGTAACACGGACGAGCCCAAAGGGTGATGGAATTCACAAGCCCCATCACCTTTGATGATATCATATCAGGAAGGATTTTACAAATGAAAGGTATTTTAGCAGAGCCGGGCAAGGCACCTGTGATCGCGTCCCTGCCCGACAGCCTGTGGGCCATTGAGAACCGGCTGGGCACTCCCTGCGAGATGATCGTGCTGCCCCGGCACCCCGGCGGTGCTGTTCGTGGGCCGGTACGATGGCCCCCAATCCAGCCCGCCAGCCTGCTCAACCGTAAGTACCGAGGCCGCCAGCTTTACGGGCCCATCCTCTGCTACGGCTGGAAGGGCAACAACATCCAGCCCATGAACAAGGATGTGCAGACCGAGATGCTGGACCGCCTGAAGGGCACGGAGGTGAAAGTGTGACCACCTATATCTGCAAATGCGGACGGCGAGTGAAGAAATCCACCGATGCCAGTACCACTGGAAACCGCCTATCTGGTTACGCACCCGGCCATGAGTGCTGGGGATGCCCCTATGCCATGCCATACGGAGACTTTCAATGGGATGAAAGTGCTAGAACTGTCAGCCGGGAGACTCGGGGCTACGAGTGCCGGATGAGCAAGACCCTCACTTATGCGTCAGAGTTTGCTGGCTCTATCAAGGATAAATGCACCTGTCGAGTGCATAGTCTGGACTTCGACTTTCTGTCTCAGGTCTCTGCATGGATCAAAGACACTTATCCAGACAGAGAGATTTTCGGCTCATTCTCCAAAGATATTCGTGCATCGGACTATGGGTCTGACGGGCGCTATTGCCTGACAATCACATGCACTCAGAATCTGAAAGGTGTTGCCGCAAAAAGAGAGCTGTTTGGTCAGTTTTTCAATCTGGATGGAAGCCGCAAGGACATGACACCGCAGCAGGAAATGGAAAAGATTCTTGCCGACATCAAAAAAGGCAAAGGAGATTCTCTCATGTGCACCTGCCCAGAATGCGGATGCTGCTGTGACTACGGCAGAGAATGCTGTTCCGACTGCCACAGCGGCAACGCCGACCATCTCGGAGAGCGGGGCGGATGCAAGCGCATCGACCCCCGCGACATCCCTGCAGAACTGCGAATCGGCCCCTGCCGCATCGGCTGGCGGTTCTTCTGTATCAACAGCTGGTGCCATGCAGGACAAGCCCCTGACCACCGTGCCGGATGCGATGCGCCCGGCGTTTGATTATTCCGGCCTGACCGGCCAGACCGTGGAGGACCTGCACTTTGCCGAGGACGAATACCGCCACGGCAAGCAGATGGCCGAGCGTGGCCTTGTGCACATGGGCAATGCCATTGCCGCCGCCCATGATGCGCTGTGCGGAGTTGTCCAACAATTGGACAACTCAAAGCATGGCAATCGCGGGATGATTCTTTTCGGGCATGGTGCTGCTCTATCGGCATCACAAAGTCAACCGCCTACAACCTGCTGCAAGTCTCTGCCCTGATGGACGGCAGCAGCCCCCGCCAGCGGGCCATTCTGGAAGCCTTGCCGCCCACCCTGCTGTACGCCGTGGCAAAGCCCAGCGCCCCGGCAGAGCTGGTGGAGCAGGTCAAGAATGGTGATATCACCACCAACAAGCAGTATCAGGAAGCCATGGCCCAGATCAAAGCCGAGAAAGACCGCGCCGATGCTGCCGAGACCCGTGAGGAAGAGGCCCGGAAAGCTGCACACGAGTACCACGAAAAATACGAGGAAGCCGCTGCCATGCGGGCAACGCTGCTGGATCAGCAGGGTGCCTACATTGCCGATATTGACGGCCTGAAAAACAGAACACCAAGCTCAAGCAGATCTACCGCGATGAATACGAGAGCCGCATTGCGGCCAACCTCCAGCGCCAGAAGGCCGAAGGTGAGCGCGACAGGGCCGAAGAGAGAGCAAAAAATTGCCGAAGACGCTTTGAAAAAAGCAGCCCATCACGGCGGTCATCGACGAGGAAGAGATCGACCGCCGGGCCGCAGAAAAAGCCTGGGGCCTTGCCGATGCCCGGAACGCCGAACTGGCCAAGGACAACGCCAACCTGAAGAAACAGGTTGCGGCACTCCGCTCCCGCATCAACGATGATGCCCAGGCAGATTTTGAGCAGGCCAACTACTGCGCCAGCCTGATGCGGGCGGCGTGGGATAACAGCAAGGCCAGCTATTCCCGGCTGGTGGGCGAAGATCTGGAAAGCACCTTTCAGACCATCTGCGGTACCCTGAACAGCATCATGGAGGAGGCCTCCCTGCTCTGCCGCCAGCCGCCTGATTATGACGGAGGTGACAGGGATGAATGAGATGTACTGTCTGGATCTTGACCGTTACGGCCCGCCCATGGAGCCGCCCGATGATTACTACTTTGCCCCCGACCGGGAGCCAAAAGAGGAGGAACTGACCGATGACGAATGAATTGACCGTCCGGGTAGAGCACCCGGTGATCCCGGCCATGAACTGGAACAAGGATGAGGTGCAGAAGAACCTTGACGAACTTCTGGCCTCCTATACAGGCCGCGTGTACACACCTGAATCCATCAAAGATGCCAAAGCCGACCGTGCTGCCGTCAACAAGTGGGACAAGCAGCTGGCTGCTGCTCTGACCGCCGCCAAGCGGCTTTACACTGACCCGCTGGAGGATTTCCAGAAGAGTATCCGGGAGATGCAGGCCCAGTGTAAGAAGATCTCCGGGGCCATTGATCAGCAGGTAAAAGCAGTAGAACAGGCCCAGCGGGAAGAAAAAGCATCCACCCTGCGGCTGGTCTACCGGGACTGCATCGGGGAGCTGGAACCTCTGATTTCTTTTGACCGTCTGCTTGTGCCCCAGTGGCTCAACAAAACCTTTGACCTCGCCCAGGCCGAAAAGGAACTGCGCAAGGCTGTGGAGACCCGGCGGGAGGAACTCCGCCTCATCCGGGAGACCTGCGGTGAAGACGCTGAACCCTGCATTACCGAATACCTGCGGGCCCTGAGCGTCAATGATGCACTGCATGAGCACAGCCGCCGGGAGCACGCCCGGGCAGCTCAGGCTGAGGCAGAGGCCCAGCGACAGGCCGCAGAACGTGCCAGAGCTGCTGCACCGGTCATCATCCCGCCCACCGAGGAAGAGCGTCAGATCAGAGCAGAAGCGGCTCAGGCGGCGCAGACCAGCGCTTTTGTGACAGCTTCCGGACGGCTGGACTGCGAGGTATTGCAGCAGTTCGCCCTGCCTGGCACAGGCCTTGCACCTGCCCGCAAACGCTACCGCTTCTGGGTAGATTTCACCCCCGGAAGACATCGAATGGTTCAAAGCCGAAGCTAAAAAAGCGTGGCTTCGCATATGGTTCTGTAAAATAATTGGAGGAGTTTTACTTATGGCTTTTTCTCGTCCCGGCGCACCTGCGCCCACCATGTCCGCAAACACCACTGGCACCACCACCGCCGCCCGGATGACTGCAATGCAGCAGCGTGCCGCCCAGAGCGGCGCTCTGCAGGCTGCCAGCCCGGCCAAGCCCGTGGAGATCACTTCTGCCGACGGCCAGCACATGACCGTCAGCTTTTCCGATGTGCGCAACTTCATCTGTCAGAAAGCCACCGATGCCGAATGCAAGATTTTCCTCGAGACCTGCAAGCAGTACCGCCTGAATCCCTTTACCAAGGAAGCCTACCTCATCCACTACGATAACAACAGCGAGGACACCCCCAGCACCATCGTTCTGGGCAAGAACTGCTACCTGCAAATGGCAGAGCGCCACCCCAGCTATGACGGCTTCGAGGCCGGGGTCATCATCTTCGATAAGGTGGCCGGGGAGTACCAGAAGCGGGAGGGTTCCATCGTCTACGAGGGCGAGGAACTTCTGGGCGGCTGGGCCAAAGTCTATCGCAAGGACCGCACCCGCCCCTAGTTACGAGGAAGTGAAGCTGACCGAATACGACACCGGCAAATCTCTGTGGAAGGGCAAAAAATGCTACCATGATCCGCAAGGTTGCCCTTGTCCATGCCCTGCGGGAAGCATTCCCCTCCACCTTCGGCTCTCTCTATGACGAGAGCGAGGTCCATGTGGATGCTGAGTCCACCGCCGTGGAGCTGGACGAGGCCGGACAGGTTCCGGCTCCACGCTGGACCCGCATCAAGGAAGCTGTTGAACAGGCCGATGCTCTGACCGTGGAGGACGCGGACAGCGCAGATGACCCCTTTGCCGGGGGTGATGAATCGTGATCCTGACCCACAAGACCGGCGTACTTCTCCACGGAACTCTCGCCAAAGACCCTGTGCTCAAGGACGTGGGCCAGAAGCAGGTACTCAAGTTTGACGTGAAGGCACACAGCGTCAAGACCGGCACCGGCAACTGGGAGGGCCTGTATGTTCAGGTCAACGTCTGGCACGGGCTGAACAAGTGGGACGGGCTGCTGCTGAAGGGCGATGCCGTCACTGTCTTTGCCCGGGAGCTCAAGAGCCGGGAGTATAACGGCAAGACCTATTACGACGTGGATGCCGACGACATTCAGCCTGGCGGCATGGTGATCTTCCGGTGGATGCAGAACCTCATTGACCTTTGCACAGAGGCCCCGGCACCGCCCGAACCAGCGCTCACTCAGGAGCCAACGCCCTTTGATGAGCCTGTCCCGGTGCAGACCAGCCTTTCCGGTGGGCAGATGTATCCCGGCGAAGACCTGGCCGACTATGCTCCCCGCGCCTTTCAGGCGGCAGCGCCTGCCGGGCCCGCCGCAGGCACCCCGGGAAGCAGATACCCTCATCGACGATGATGCGGATGACCTGCCGTTTTAACCACACCAGAAAGGAGTTCAGACCGTGGGCATTGACCCATCCCGTGGCTTTGTTGCCTTTCCCCGCGGTCTGACTGACTGGGAATGGTATTCAGAGCCCAACACTGCCCGCCTGTTTTTTCCATCTGCTACTCACCGCCAACTGGCAGGAAAAGCAGTGGCAGGGCATTAGCATCAGGCCCGGGCAGCTGGTTACAAGCCAATCTCAACTGGCAAAACAGCTTGATTTGAGTGTTCGGAACATCCGGACGAGCTTAGAACATTTACAGGCGACAGGCTATCTGACAGTCAAAACAGGCTCAAAATACAGCATTGTCACGATAGAAAACTATGCTTCGCTTGTTGGCAGTGACAGGCAAAGTGACAGGCAAGCGACAGGCAACCGACAGGCTGCCGACAACAACTTAACAAGTCTAACAAACCAACAAGCTAACAAGTCGTCATCTACGGCTGCGCCGGAGCCGACCGGACGACCGACGACCTCACCCTTGGTATCAGAGTTTGAACAGGATATCGGCAAGCTGAGTGCCTCCGGGAAAAGAGAGCTGACAGGATACGCTGACCGACTGGGCGAGGAACTGGCGCGGGTGATCCTGCGCAAGTGCATTGATGCCGGGGCACATAGCTGGGCCTATGTGCGGAAGGCTCTGATCGAGGCCGAAACCCAGGGCTGTAAATCTGCTGAGGAGTACCGCATGACGAATCCCATTGGAGCGGGACGCAATAAGCGGGTGGACAGACCGGAGCCCAGCGGGAATGATTTTCTAAAAAACGCAGCCCGCCGCCGTCCGCTCACCAAGAAAAAGGAGGATTCCAATGTACCGGAACCATGAGCACTACCCCGACCCGACAGCTGGCCGGACATTGGGCAGCCTCCGCCGAAAGGAGAACCAATTGAACACCGGAAAACAGTTCGAGGCAGACTGGAAAAGCTCCATGCCGAAGGATGCCTGGTGCTATCGACTGAAAGACAGCGCGGCCACCTATTACGGCGGCAACGAGAACCTGAGCTTCTCTATTGATAACATCTGCGACTTCGACGTGTACCGCTACCCTATGCACCATTACTTCGAGCTCAAGACCATCGAAACGCCCAGCATCCCACTGGAAAAGATCCTGGGCCGATTCGACCGGGAGCGGCAGAAGTACCACAAGCTCAAACACATCACCGATATGGCCCACGCAGCATCCTTCAAGGGCCAGACCGCCCATGTGGTCATCAATTACCGGGGCAGGGTCAACCGCACCTTTGCCGTTCCGGCCAGCGCTGTGCTGGAGTACATGCAGACCCAGACCCGCAAAAGCATCCCGTGGCAGTGGGCCGCCCTGAACGGCATCGAGGTGGAGCAGCGCCTGCTGCGCGTTCACTGGCGGTATGACGTGGAAGGGCTACTGAAACAACTGGAAGAAGGTGACGGTGCTTGACTTACGAAGAGAAGAAGGCCTGGTTGAGAAGGTATCAGCAAGCGAAGCGGCTCGAACAGCTGCGGCTGGATGAGCTGGACACGCTGAAAACAGACGCTTCCAACATGACCCAGTGCCTTTCCGCTGTGCCGGGCGGCGGAGGAGACGGCCAAACATTGCCCCGTGCAGTAGAACGCATCGACGAAGCCCGGGGCGCTTACAAAGCCCAGTGTGAGGAAAGCACCCGCATTCGCAAAGAAATCATCTTTGCGCTACAGCAGCTGGATGATGAGCTTGACTTCACGATTCTGTACCGGAGATATATCTGTGGGCACAAGTGGGAGCTGATCGCTGACCGGCTCTCCCTCGATGTCAGTTGGGTCCTCCGACGACACAAAAAAGCGGTGCAACTTCTGGACACAGACCCATGACGCACTAAAAAGCACTAGTTCAAGTGTGCTATACTCTATGCTGCAAAGCCCAGCAGGAAAGGCATCCTTACTCCCTTCGTGCTGGCGGCCCGACCGGAGGTTTGTTTTCCCTCCTCTTGATACGGATTTCTCCTTTTGCTGCTTAACAGCTTTTTTGCACCGGCCGGGCTTTTCCTGATTACAACTGCCGTTCTGAGCATCCGCTCAGGGCGGCTTTTTTGTACCCTGACGACGAGAGAGGTGGTGACGTGTCGAATGAAAAGAATCTCATTCCGTTCAATGAACGAACGGAGAGCGAACAGAGAGAGATCGCCCAGAAGGGCGGCATTGCATCCGGTGCGGCCCGCCGCCGCAAACGATCCATGCGTCAGGCGGCTGACTACTACCTGAGCCTGCCGGAGACCGACCGCCGCCGGGTAAACGCCATGCTGCGGGATCAGATCGAGCCTGAGGACGTGGACAACCAGATGGCCGTCATCGTAGGCATTGCAGAGCAGGCCAAGAGGGGCAACCCTCAGGCAGCCACCGTGCTGCTGAAGATGCTGGGGGAGAAGCCGTGCAGGAGGACCCGGGTGCGGATGCTCTGGCAAAGGCCAAGGAGCTGCTGGGAGGTGTGGACAGTGCCATTGACTGAGTTTCAGCAGGAGTACCTGCGCAACTGTTCCCACCGGTGGAACGTCAAGACCGGAGCCACCCGAAGCGGCAAGACCTACCTGGACTGTGCCGTGACCATCCCGAAGCGGATCTGCGCGGCCCGGGGCGAGGGTCTGCTGGTGCTCATGGGCAACACCCTGGGCACGCTGGAGCGCAATGTGCTGTCCCTGATGCGGGAGCTCTGGGGCCCCGACCTTGTAGGCGTGATCCGCACCTCGGCAGCAGGCAACGTGGTACAGCTGTTCGGCAAGAAGGTCTATGTCCTCGGCGCTGATAACAAGAAACACATCGCCCGCATTCAGGGCGCTGCCTTTGAGTACGTCTACGGTGACGAGATCACCACATGGGACGAGGGCGTGTTCCAGATGCTGAAAAGCCGCCTTTCCTGCCCCCACTCCCATTTTGACGGCACCTGCAACCCGGAAAGCCCCACCCACTGGTTCAAGAAGTTTCTGGACAGTGACGCTGACATCTACTGTCAGGCGTATACCATCGACGATAACCCTACGCTTCCGGCCCAGTTCGTGGCCGATCTGAAAAAAGAATACACCGGCACGGTCTACTATAACCGCTTTATCTTGGGGCAGTGGATGGCCGCCAACGGCGTGATCTACCGCCTGCTGGCCGACAGCCTTGCCGCCGGAGATGGGCGTTTTTTCTGGCCTGTGGACAAGCCGCTGCACCCGTGGCGGGTGCGCATCGGGGTGGACTTTGGCGGCAACGGCTCCAAACACGCCTTTGTGGCAACGGCCATCCTACCGGGCTGGTCCGGCGTGGTAGGGCTGGCATCCCAGCGCATCGACCCTGTGGCGCAGGATGCCGACTTTCTGGCCGACCGGCTGCTGGAGTTCTGCATGGCTGTCTTTGCCCGCTGGGGCGAGATCCAGTACATCTTCTGCGATTCTGCGGAGCAGACGCTGATCAATCACATCCGGGCAAGGCTCCGGCGCTGCAAACTGAGCTGGCTGGCCGACCGGGTGGAAAACAGCGCCAAGATCCGCATCAATGACCGTATCCGCCTGACCTGCATCCTGATGGGCGGCGGGCGGTTCTGGCTGCTGCCAGAGGCTTCCACCCTCCGGGATGCCCTTGCCACGGCCCTGTACAGCGGCAAGCACCCCGGCGTGGACGAGCGGCTGGATGACGGCAGCACCGATATCGACACATTGGACGCTTACGAGTACACCATCGAGCGCGATTTCAAGAGGTTGACCAACACATGAACATCACCGCATTTCTGAACTACCTGAACAAGACGCGCGGGTGGGCCATCGATGCCGACTACTACGGCTACATCGAGACCTGGCGGCAGTGGTGGCAGGGCAGCGTGCCCAAGGTACACACCCGTGCCGCTGAATACGCAAACGGCACAAAGAAGCGCCCTATTGCCTCCCTGCGGATGCCGAAACGGGTCTGCGAGGACTGGGCGAATCTCCTGCTGAACGACCGCACCACCTTCCAGATCAAGGACGCTGACACCGCGTCCTATCTGCTGGGTGACGATGAGCAGCAGGTGGGCGGCCTGCTCCGGGAGCTGCACTTCTGGCGCAATGCCAATGCTCTGGTGGAACAGGCCTACTGGTCCGGCACCGGCGCCTTTGTGCTGAGTGCCGAAAACCTGACTGTCGTGAAAGGGAAAGCTGTCCCGGCCCGGATACCCGCCTGAAGCTGGACTATGACCCGGCTTCCTGCATCCTGCCTCTGCGGGTGGAACGGGGCATCGTGACCGAAGCAGCCTTTGTCTCCGAGTGCATGATGGAGGGCAGACCCGCAGTCTATCTGCAGACCCACACCGGCAATGAGACCCGGCGCACCATCCGCAACGAGTGGTTCCGGGTAACGGATGGAGTTTCGGGCGCTCCGGTGTTTGAAGCCCTGCAGGCCCCGCCGGGTACGGCAGAAAGCATCACGGTGGAGGGTTCTCCCCCGTGGTTTGCCCTGTTCAGCCCGGCCGCAGTCAAGAACCTTGACGGCGGCACAGGGCTGGGCATGAGCGTCTTTGCCGAAGCACTGGCAGAGGCCCAGGGCATCGACCTTGCCTTTGACAACTACCGGGAGGATATCCGGCTGGGCCACAAGAAGATCTTCTACTCTGCGGACATCTGCCGCAAGGTGGTGGACCAGGAGGGCGTGGAGCACTCTATTCCACCCGATGACGATGTGCAGAGCCAATTCGTCACCCTGCCCCAAAAGGAAGGGAGCCTCGACCAGTCCAGCGAATACCACGAATACAACCCTGACCTGCGGGTGGAACAGAACCACAAGGCTGTGCAGGATATGCTGAACCTGTTCAGCTTCAAATGCGGCCTGGGCTGCCACCGGTACAATTTCGAGCTGGGCAACGTGACCACAGCCACCGAGTACAACGGCAGCCGTCAGGATCTGGTGGCCAGCGCCAATAAGAACCAGATCCCCATCGAGGGGGCGCTGGTGGGCATCGTGCGGGCCATCCTGTGGGCGGCAAAGAACCTGCAGGGAGCGGCGGTGGACCTCGACACCCCCATCTCTGTGGACTGGGACGACAGCTACATCACCGATGCCGAGACCCGGATGAGCCAGATGCGGGACGATGCCCTGAGCGGCCTTTTCGCCCCGGTACAAGTATCTGTCTGCCCGGTACGGGGTCAGTGAAGAGGATGCCCGCAAGCTGGCACAGGAAGCCGCTGACGAAAACAAGCAGCCTGAGTTGAGCTTCGGCGGGGGCCGGCTGATGCTGGCCCCAGGACTATCTCGACCACGCACCCGACCGGTTGGTGCTTTTATTTCAGCAGGTCGAGGATGATATCCTGCGGGATGTGGCCCGGCGCATCTCCAAAACTGGACACCATGACCTCCACGGCCAACTGGCAGCTGTGGCGGTATGAACAGACCGAAGCCCTCCGGCAGGACGTGGTGAAGAAGCTGGCCCGCTACACCGGCAAGAGCGAAGCTGAGATCCGGCGGCTCATGCAGGAAGCGGCCACCCGGGCCATGGAGGCCGAGGACGAGATCTACTACCACTACGGCAAGGAACCCACGCCATTTGCCGACAATGCCACCCTGCAGGCCCTGCTCAACGCTGGCTACCAGCAGACGGCAGGAACCTTTCACAATCTGACTGCCACCACGGCCAACACCGTCAGCGGCCAGTTTGAAGCTGCCCTCGACCGCACCCATCTCAAGGTGAGCAGCGGTGCGTTCGACTACAAGAGCGCCGTCAAGAGCGCGGTGGACAGTCTGGCCGACACCATGAAGTATGTCACCTACCCCACCGGCCACACCGACACGCTGGAAGTTGCCGCCCGCCGGGCGGTGCTGACTGGTGTGAATCAGACCGGTGCAAAGCTGCAGGTGGCCCGGGCCGATGAGATAGGGGGTTGAGTTCTTCGAGACCACGGCCCACGGCGGGGCCCGGCCTTCCCACGCTGAGTGGCAGGGCAGGCAGTTCCACCGGGGCGGCGCTGTGGACTACATGGGCAAGCATTACCCGGACTTCGAGGCCGCCACCGGCTACGGCACCGGCGCAGGGCTTTGCGGCTGGAACTGCCGTCATACCTTCTTTTGCCATCTTCCCTGAGCTGGGTGCACCGCCTGCGTGGACGCAGGAGAGCTTGGAAGCCCTCAACGCCCGGGACATCGAGTACAACGGCCAGAAATACACCCGGTACGAGATCAGCCAGATGCAGCGGGCCCGGGAGCGCACCGTGCGCAGGTACAAGCGCCGGTATCTGGCCGAGGATGCCGCCGGGGCCGACACCACCGCCAGTGCCGTGAAGCTCCGGCAGGCCCGTCAGGAGCTGACTGACTTTATCAGCGCCACCGGCGGCAGGGCGGACAGCGCCCGCACCAGCGTTGCCGGGTTTGGCAGGAGCGAGAGCAGTAAGGCCGCGTGGGCGGCGAAGAAGCAAGAGCCACGCGGCATTCTTCAAAAACTCAATTTTTCTGATAGTGTTTCACAGTCTGAGCGTGAAGGCATTGAAAAAGAGCTTTCCGTCATTCCTCAATGGCAGCGCGATAAGGCTGAAAGCATCATCAACAAGGTCGTAATGACCGAGAAAGATGCCGCTGGAAGCGGCTATTATTATCCAGACAAAACGCTTTATCTTCACCCTGAGCGCAAAAGCGGTGATGTTATTCACGAGTATGGCCACGCATTGGAGATTTCCCTCGACCTGCGGCACAACTCCAAATACATCAGCATCCGAAAATCCGGGATTGATGTTGAAGATTTTTCTAAAATCGTGTATGATGACAGTATCCTATACACAAGCGACTTTATCTTCTTCAGAACAGCAAATTCATTTCTGAGTATCAGGGACGGCTATATGAATCTCCCACGGATGGTAATTTTTAAAGCCGGAACGATGCAGATCAATGAAGATATGCTGAAGGAATATTTTCAGTGAAGGGTATCGCGCTTTTTATCAGGAGCCCTCTGCCCTGAAAGAGAAAGACCCGCAGCTCTATCATTTTATCGAGGGATTGAAAGATGACAAAAAGTGAAGTGCTTCTGCTTGATGAACCCTCTGCAATCTGGAACGAAATGCAAAAGAATCCGGCATTGCGAACAGATGGAGATGTCTGGCTGCACATGACCCGCCTGTCAGCCAAGCAAGACCGACAGTGGTCTCGGGAAGCGTATGGCGACCCGGAAGCGTATCTGTATATGGACTTAAACAAAAAGAAGTGAGGTGTCATCATGGAAGATTTTCGTGTCATCTACCGCATTTTGAAGCATCTGCAGCAGAGCATGGACTTTGAGGAGTTCGATTGCGCTGGTTTTACTGCCGAGCGCTTCGGTACGAATCCGAACCGGTTTCAGGCACTTTTGATTCAGCTGCAGAAAGCAGGTTACATTGAGGGCCTGAACATCGTCCAGTATATCCGCCAGCCGGAGCGCATCGAACCGCCCATGGAACCGCATATCACCTTGCAGGGGCTTGAATATCTTCGGGAAAACAGTCTGATGAAAAAGGCCGCCGCATTTGCAAAGGGTGTTAAGGAAATCGTCCCCGGCATCTAACAACCAAATACCGCCAGCGTCTTTGCCCAGCCGGGCAGGGGCGCTTTTTTCATGCCGTATTCGCTCAGTGGCAGAGCGCCGGTCTCCAAAACCGGATGCCGCAGGTTCGATTCCTGCATACGGTGCCATCGCAGAGGGCAGTGCGTACCCTGCCCACAACCGAACACGGACGGAGAACCGTGTCACCAAACCGTGGTTTCACCAACAGAAAGGAGTTTTTTCCACCATGAAGCGTGAAGACGTGAAGAAACAGATCCCCGGCATCACCGAGGAACAGCTCAACTGGATCATGGCCGAGAACGGTAACGATGTCAACCGGGAAAAGACTGCCGCCGAGCAGTACAAGACCCAGCTGGAAAACACCCAGGCTCAGCTCAAGACCGCCCAGGACGGCCTTGCCGCCTTTGACGGCAAGAAGAAGCCCGAGGAATACGAGGCAGACATTGCCAAACTCAAGGGCGATATGCAGGCTCAGGCTGAGGGCTTTGCCTTTGACAATGCCCTGAACACCGCCATTCTGGGAGCCAAGGGCCGCAGCGTCAAGGCGGTCCGGGCACTGCTGGATCTGGATGCCCTCAAGGGCTCCAAGGACCGTTCCACCGATATCTCCAAGGCTCTGGAAGAAGCCGCCAAGGCGAACCCCTGGGCCTTTGGCGAGGCGGAAGAGGGCGGCGCTGGTTCCGTTCACGTTTCCAGCGGCAAAGAGCACGGCACCCCGCCCGCCGGGGACGTTGACCCCGTGACCGCTGCCTTCAAGGCGATGAACCCCGATATCAACATTGAATGAGAGAAAGGATATTCTTATGGCACATGAAGCACAGGTCCGCTATTCCAATCTGGTTGACCTCAAGCTGCGCAAGACGCTGGTGAAGAAAGTCGGCGTGATCTGCAACAACCGCTACGAGGGCAGCCCCAAGGCAGGTTCCGTCAAGGTTCCCGTCCGCGACACCGAGGTTGTGGTGAACGACTACGACAAGGCCAAGGGTGCAAAGCAGACCAGCGGTGACACCACCTACCTCACCGTCAACATCGACCACGACAAGGCCGTGAATGAGATCATCGATGGTTTCGATGCAGAGAGCGTTCCCGGCAATCTGGTGGCTGACCGCCTGGACAGCGCCGGTTACTCTCTGGGCCTGCAGATGGACTCTGACGGCTCCGTGGAGCTGACCACCGCAGGCACTGCCTTCGGCAATACCACTGCCCTGACCGAAAAGACCATCTACGCCAACATCGTGGATGCACGCACTCAGCAGTCCTCCATCGGCGTGCCCACCGCAGGCCGCTGGCTGCTGGTCTCCCCGGACACCTACGGCCTGCTCCTGAAGAGCCCCGAGTTCATCAAGGCTTCCGACCTGGGCGACGCGGTCGTTCAGACCGGCGCTGTGGGCAAGATCGCAGGCTACACCGTGTTCGAGGATTCCACCCTGGGCGAGAATGTGGAGTATGTGGCCGGTCATCCCAACTGGTTCGCCGTCATCGATGAGTGGGCCGTTCCCGTCCACCTGCAGGATCTCTCCGGCTCTGGCGATTTCATCGGCGCATCTGCCGTGCAGGGCCGCAAAGTCTACGCCTACAAGGTCACCAAGGGCCAGACCATTCTTGTTAAGAAGAAGGTCGCAGCATAAGGAGGCCCCCATGCTTTACTGCACCTACGACCAGTATCAGACAGCGGGCGGCACGCTGGACGAGGCCGCATTCACGCCGCTGTGCTTCCGGGCCTCGAAGCTCATTGACCGGGCCACCTTTGGCCGGGCCGAAGCCCACACCAAAGGCTGCGCCGACTGTGCCGAAGCTCTGGCCATGGCCTGTGCGTCCATCGTGCAGAGCCTTGAACGGGCCGAAGCGGCACGCGCTGCCACCGGCTATGCGCCGGGCGTGACCAGCGTCAACAACGACGGCTTTGCCGTGACGTTCTCTGACGGAGCACTGGCCGAAAAGCAGGCCGCCGAAGCGTATAGCATTCTTTCCGGCTGCCTGGGGCACGACCCCCACGGCCTGCTGTATCGGGGGTGTTTCTGATGCAGTGCAGCGTAACTGTGGTGAACCTCATCCACGACACCGCCACCGAGATTGACCGGCCTGTCTGCCACGTCAGTCCCGGGGAGCAGCTGGCGGAGAAGTGGACACCCTCCGGCGGCGACCCCAGCGGACGGTGCACATCCGGCTGCCCCCTGCCGCCGGGTATCTGTCCTATTTCCAGTGGGCAAAGCTCCCGCCCCGGGGAAAAGGCCGCACACTGGACGCTCAAGCGGGGCGGCAAACTCATCTGCGGCGCTGTCCGCAGCCTGACCGAGGCCGAGTATGCCGCCCTCGAGAAAACACACATCTGCTGCACGGTGGCGGCGGTCTCCGACAACCGGGAACCGCTGCTGCCGCATTTTCATGTAGAGGGGAGCTGAGGAAATGAGTGCACCCGTTATTGACCTGAAGCTCAGGTTCCGGCCCGGCTTTCAGGCCGAAATGGACAAGGGCTTTCAGAAGGTCCAGTATGCGTTCTCACAGCAAGTTGCCAAAGCTGTGGACCCTTATGTGCCCTTCGATACCGGTACGCTGAAGAACAGCGTCAACCAGACATCTGACTTCAAGGGCGGAAAGCTGGTCTATAACACCCCGTATGCCAGGCGGCAGTATTATCTGCACACGCAAGGGCAGGGGCTGCATGGAGAGAACCACCTGCGCGGCTCCTACTGGGGGCAGCGGGCCATCGCCGACCACAAAGACGAGCTGATCCAGTTCGCCAAAAACGCCGCCAGAAAAGAGCTGGGAGGTGGAATGTAATGCCCAAAGCGTCCATTACGGCCCTGCGGAACTGGCTCAAGACCTGCCCGCTCATCGCCGAGGAGCAGGATGCCACCGGTGCGGCCTTCCGCATTGCCGGGCTGGAAGAGGAAGCCACTGCTTTTTCCATTGAGGACAGCCCCACCGACCCCATTGTGGAGAGGTACATCTCCGGGCGGGATCTGGCGAAGAACTACCTCTTCCTGTCTCGAAGGGAGTTCGGGGAGACCGATGTGCTCACCATTGAGAACAGCGGCTTCTTTGAACAGCTGGCCGACTGGGTAATGGAACAAAATGACTGCGGCATCCTGCCTGATCTGAGCAAATGCGGGCACAGCAAGGAAGCCCAGAGCATTGAAGTCACTTCCACCGGCTACATCGTCACCGACGGCTCCGGAAGCTGCAAAATGCAGATGCAGCTCCGGCTCGTCTACTATCAACCCAAACTTTGAAAGGAGACCATCCTATGACTGTTTCCGAAACCCTGACCGCGCTCAAGACCAAGAAGGGCATCGTGCCCAGCGCGGACTACACCGGCACCGAAAAGGCCGATGATTTCATCTTTGCGATCCAGACCGATGCCTCCACCCAGACCAAGGAGAGCGACTGGATCGTGTTTGCAGAGCGTGTCAAGGAGCACTCCGGTGCCCTGAACGCTTCCACCGAGGACGTGGCCTATATCCGCGCAGGCACTGTCACCGAGAAGGGCGAGACCCAGCGCACCTTCTCCCTGAACGGCAACCGCTGCGTGGGCGACCCCGCGCAGGATTTCCTGCTCTCCCACAGGATTAAGTTCGGCTCCGGCACTGAGGTGGTTTTCCCCTACATCTACTTCAGCGCAAAGACCGGCAAGGGCGAGAAGGGCGAAGCCGCCTTTATCGTCACTGCCGATGCAAGCGGCTCCGCCAGCAACTCCGCAGGTTTTGCCTGCGACGTGAAGGGTGTTGGCGTTCCGGCTGAGTTCAACTACCTGACCCTGACTCAGGCCGACACGCAGTCCACCAAGGCTGCCAAGGTCTGATAACAACACCACACAGCCCTCGTTTCCGGTGAACGGGGGCCCTTTTTGTAACAGGAGGATTTCCCATGACCATCAACGGCATTGACTTTGACTTTTCTACCCTGAACGCCAACGACGTGGATCGGATGCTGGCTGCACAGACCCGGCAGCAGGAACGTGCCCGGACGGAGGGCAGCCGCTACACTCCCGAGAGCGATTACCCTGCCTGGCTGCGCTTCCAGTGCCGCATCTTTATGGACTACCTGGATGAGGTTCTGGGCGAGGGCGCTTCCGAAAAACTGGGGCTGGACGGCAACAACTTCAACGCCTGCCTGACGGTCAGCAAGGCCTTTGCCAAGGCCATGGCCACAGAAAAGGCCAGTGTCAACGCACTGCTCCACCCTGTCGAGGGGGACGTGCATGCTTCGGCAGCACAGGCCATCCCTGCCCCCATGAACCGTGAGCAGCGCCGGGCCGCAGTCAAGGCACATCCCGCCGTGGTGGATTTCCGGGCACAGGAAGCGGCAAAGGCCGCCCGCCGTGCCCAGCTGAAGGCAGAGCTTGAGGCACTGGACAATGCATGACCTGCTGACGGACACCCTGCCCACCGAGTGGGAGGGCCGCGCCATCGACCCTGACTTCCGGCCCATGATCTGGCTGCTGATCCGCACCCGCCGTGCCAAGACCGACGAGGACAGCGCCCGGCTGATCGCATCGGCCATCCCGCTCTTCTTTATGGAGCCGATCCCGGTGGCACAATATCCGGAAGCCTTTGAATCTCTGGTGCGTTTCTGCCAGGCGGTGGCCCCGAGGACGAGGAGCGCACCGGGACTGGCAGCAGCAGCGACCCGCAGGATGAGCCTGTGCTGGACTACCGGTGCGACTCTGACTACATCGTGGGGGCCTTTCAGCAGGCCTACGGCATCGACCTGACCGCTGATAAGGTGCACTGGTGGCGCTTCAAAGCACTGCTTCATGCCCTGCCGCCGGAAACGCCGCTGGGCAAGATCGTGGAAATCCGGGGCAAGGACACCTCCGGCATGGACAGGGCCGACCGGGACTACTACGAGACCCTGAAAGAGCGCTTCGCCCTGCCGGATGGGCTGAAGGGGGTGAAGCGGAACGAGACCCTGCAAGAGCACGAGGACGCTTTCCTCGACCGCTTCGGCTGATTCCCGCGCCCCGGTGCCCTGCCCCTTCTGCGGCAGAGCGCTGCCCGTGTGGGCGGCTCCCGAGGCCTGCGCCCACGGTTTGTGGGTAAATGCAAAACCCGCATGTAAGCGGGAGGTAGAGATCAAGTTATAACAGCCTGTGCCCCTGTGCCCGCGCTCCGAATGAGAGGTGGACACAGTGGCATTTGATTTTCAGCGTTACCGGCAACACCAAGTTGGACACCAGCGGCTTCACGCAGGGTGTCAGCAGCATGACCGTCGCCGCCGGAACGCTGATTGCAGACCTGGTAAAGACGGCCAGCAGCCAGCTGACGAATCTTGCCCAGAGCGCGATCCGGAACGGCTCCGTCTACGAGACATCGCTTGCCAAAGTCGGGACCATCGCCGATCTTGGCAAGCTTTCGATCCAGAAGCTGGGCAGTCAGATCACGGACATGTCCAACACCATGGGCATTGCGGCCACGGATATTGCCGAGGCTACCTACCAGGCCATCAGCGCCGGGCAGGACACGGCCAACGCTGTGGAATTTGCAGGCCAGGCAGCGAAACTGGCAACCGCCGGTTTTACCTCCACAACCTCCGCCGTGGATATCCTGACCACTGCCCTGAACGCCTACGGCTTGAGCGCCGACCAAGCGACCCATGTTTCGGATGTGCTGCTGACCACCCAGAACCTGGGCAAAACCAGCGTGGACGAACTTTCGTCCAGCATGGGCCGTGTCATCCCGCTGGCTGCTGCTTACAACGTCAGCGTAGAAAACCTGTCCAGTGGTCTGGCCGTGATGACCGCCAACGGTATCGCCACTGCCGAGGCGACAACTTACACAAAATCCATGCTGAACGAGCTGGGCGACACCGGTTCGACCGTAGGCAAGATTTTACAGCAGCAGACCGGCAAGAGCTTTGCCCAGCTGAGTGCTGACGGCAAGAGCCTGGGCGATGTGCTGCAGATCCTCTACGACAGCGTGGGTGGTGACAGCACCGCCTTTGCCGGGCTGTGGTCCAGCGTGGAGGCCGGAACCGGCGCTCTTTCGCTGGCATCGGGCGGCGCGGACAAATTCAACGGCGTGCTGGCCCAGATGGCGGACAGTGCCGGAGCGACCGACACCGCCTACCAGACCATGACGGACACCTTCCAGCACAGCATGGAAAGCCTCCAGACAACGGCAGAAAACCTGAGCATCGACCTGTTCGAGGCCATGGAGCCGGGCCTGAAGGAAGCCGCCAACTGGGGCACTGACTGCCTGAATACCCTGACGAGTGCTCTGAATGAGGGCGGCCCGACGGCCATGCTGGACGCAGCCAGCGGCATTCTGGAAAATCTGACCGCAGGTGTTGTTCAGCAGATTCCCGGGCTGGCATCGGCAGCAACGCAGGTCATCACCAAGCTGGTGCAATATCTTGCTGACCATCAGGACGAGATCTTCGATGCAGGCATCCAGCTGCTGGAACAGCTCATCATCGGCATCACCGACAACCTGCCCCAGCTGATCACAGCAGCGGCGGAATTGACCGCAAAGTTCTCTGCCGCGCTGATCTCCCATCTGCCAGATCTGCTGAACTGTGGCGCGGCCCTGCTGACCACTCTGGTAGACGGCATCATCCGCAGCATCGAGAACCTGGGCGAAGCCGCCCTCGCCTGCATCGCAAAGCTCACCGGCGTGTGGGACGGCAGTATGGATGAGTGGGGCCACATCGGCGAGAACATCGTCACCGGCCTGCTGAACGGCATCACCGAGATGTGGGACACGCTGGTGTCCACAGTCAAGGGCAAAGTCAACGGCATGGTAAGCACCGTCAAGAACGTGCTGGGCATTCACTCGCCCTCGAAGGTGTTCACCGAGATCGGCGAAAACGTCACGCAGGGCCTTGTCAACGGCATCAATACCGGTGCACCGGCGGCAGAGCAGGCCATCCAGAACATTGCCCAGACCCTCTCCACCAACGGGCCGGATTTTGCTACCGTAGGAGCTACCATCACGGAGCAGTTCCGCACCAAGCTGGACGAGGGGTGGGCGCAGATCCAGTCCGACATCCAGACGGATGCGCTGGGGGCCATCGAGACGCTGGCCAACGCCCTGAAAAACGGTGACCTCGAACAGCTGGGTCTGTGGGCGGCTTCCTACTTCTGGCAGGCCTGCACCAAGGAGCAGCAGACCCAGATCAACAGCATCGCTCTGGGGGCCCTGAACCAGCTGGGCAGTGCCCTTTCCGGCGTGTTCGGGAACCTGAGCCAGTTAGCCATGGGTCTGGTGGCGCAGTTCGTGCCTGCCGCAGCCAGCGCCACAGCCGGGCAGACCGCCCTGAACGTGGCCATGGACGCGAACCCGATTTTGCTCGTCATCTCCCTCATCGGGATGCTGGTGGGTGCCCTGCTGAACCTCTCCGGTAAAAATCAAGGATGTGGCCAACGGCTTCCAGTCTGTCTGGGCGGGCGTTGAGGACTTTATGAGCTACATCTTCGAGGGCCTGATGCGCATCGTGGCGGCGGGTATCGAGGGCTTTGTCATCCTCATCAACGGCCTCATCGGCCTGTATAACTCCGTGGCGTGGCTCTGGGGCGACCATGTGGATTACATCAGCAATCCAGCCTGGAACTTTGCCAACCAAATTGCCGCCGACCGCAAGGCCCGGCAGGCTGAGCGGAAGAAGCAGCAGGAAGCTGCCAACAACCCCAGCAGCTCCGGCACTTCCGCCAACTCCCAGAAGGTCATCGAGAGCATGACCGACACCAGCAAGACCACCAGAGCAGACGGCAGCACCGTGACCACCAAGGTGCTCACCGAGAAGCTGCAGGATGAGACCGGCAAGATCACCCAGAGGGTGACCAAGACCGTCACCGAGGCAGGTACCAAGTTGGTGGACGGCGTGGAGCGCTCCTACAAGACCGTGACCACCTATGTGGACGGCATCCAGACCAAGGTGGAGCGCAGTCTGGATGACATCACCAAGACCACCACAGGCACAAAACCTGGCTCCACCACGCCGACGGCCCCCACCCCGGACAAAGACCTGACCGACGCTGTGGAGGCCAACACCGAGGCCCTGCTGGCCGCAAACAGCAAGCTGGCCGAGATGGTGCGGCAAGCCAACAGCCTTGTCCTCAGTGACAACATGGCCATCAGCCGGTCTGTGGCCGCATCCGGCACGGCACAGGTGGCCGCAGCCGCCAACAACTACCACCGGGAGGGTGACACCAACATCATCCAAAATATCTACTCCAAGGCCCAGACGGCGGCAGACCTCCAGCGGGAAGCCCGCTGGGAAGCCGACCGGGCCAAGGCCCAGAAACGATGAAAGGAGGGCTCCACAATGCCATTCAGAAAAGACCATTTGCAGCTGGTCACGGATGCCGGGGCCACTCTCGACATCGGGTGGGACTACGGCACGCCCTACTCCCTCGACCCCATCAACGGCGTGGACGTGGACGTGCAGACCGCACAGGGCGTGAACCAGGTGGGCGTGAGCGTGGAGCGCCAGAGCGTGGCCGGGGTGAGCCGTGAGCTCATCATCCACTGCCACAGCTCCCACGGCGATGCGGATGCGGAATTACTGCTGGAAAAGCTGCCCTATTTCACCAGCGGCACAATGTACTTCGAGGATAAATACTTCTGCCGTTTCGTGCTTTCCAAGACCCCCTACACAAAGAGCATCCACCCCTACCCGGTGCTGGACTTCATGCTCTTCTGCCCGAAACCCTTCTGGTACAACTTGCAGGCTCAGAGCTTCTGCATCAACGGCTTTGTGCCATCGTTCAGGCTGCCCATCAATTACAGCACACCCCACCGTTTCGGCGTGCGCACCTCCATCGGCTGGCTGAATGCCCATAACCCCGGGGCGCTGGCAGTGCCCTTCACGGCCACCCTCAAGAGCGACGGCGCAGTGGTCAACCCCACCGTGCTGAACATCATCACAGGCCAAAGCATCCGCATCCTGACCACCCTGACCCCGGGGCAGGTCATCGAGATCTACCGCACCACCACCGACAAGCTGGCCGTCAAGCGGACAGAGGACGGCACGGAGGAGAACATTTTCGCCCTGCTGGACGAGGACAGCGACCTGCTGGAGCTGGCCCCCGGGGACAACTTACTCAAAGCCACCGCCGACAGCGGCGAGACCAGCCTGCAGGTGACGGTGCGCTTTTACCCCATGGTTTCGGGCATTCTGCCGGAGGTGATCGCATGACGCTGGATGTACTGGATGAACTAACTCTTGCTCGGCTGGGCCGGGTGGAGGTGTGGGTGAGCCTTTACTGGGACGAACCCTACAACACCGATGGTGAGTTCACGCTGGAAGTCAGACCCACGGAAGAGAATCTGTCCCTTCTCCGGGAGGGCCGCTGGCTGCGCCGCGCCGACAGCGACGTGCCCATGCGCATCTGCCACCGGAGCAACGAGAACGCCGACAGCAATCTGGTGGTCACCGGCTTCCCGGGCACATGGATCTTCACCAAGCGGGCCTGCACCGCCATCGTGAAGAACGAGAACGCGGAACAGGCCATGCGCAGACTGGTCAGTGCCATGCAGCCGTGGCCCAAGCTGGAGCTGGGGGAACTGGTGGGCTTCGACACCACCTACACCGCCCAGACCTCCGGCGGCAGCATCATGGACTACCTGATGACCATCGGCGCGGCCTGCGACCTGGGCTTCCGGGTGCGGCTGGCAGGCAAGAACGCAGATAAAAGCTGCTGTTCGAGGTCTATCGGCCCACCGCCGACCCAACAACAGATTCAGCACAAAATGGGGCAACCTGCAGCAGGCCGCGTGGGCCTTTGGTGACAGCGACTATGCAAACGTCGCCGTGGTGCAGGGGGCCGGTGAGGGCGAGAACCGGGCCACCGTGACCGTGGGCCTGACCGATGCCACCGGAGCCGACCGGCGGGAGCTCTATGTGGATGCCCGGGATGTGCAGCCGGACGAGGAAAAGGGCGAGACCAGCAGGAGCGAAGCCTACCTCGAACGGCTCATGGCCCGGGGCACCAACAAACTGCTGGAACAGCTGCGCACCGGCTCCATTGAGTTGACCATCGATGCCGAGGGGCTCTCCCCTGGTGACGTGGGCCTTCTGCACCATCCCGGAGCTGGGCTACAAGGCCACCGTCCGGGTGGCCGATGTCATCACCCAAAGCCAGAGCGACAGCACCACCCGCACCGTGCGGCTGGGTACGCCGGTCTGGCGCAAGCTAAGGAGATGATCTTTTGAGCAAAATCGTTTTATATCCCGCCAACGACTGCGACTTCGATGCCGCAGACGTGGCGGCCTACCTTGCGGGCCTCACCTCGGGTGTGTTTAGCGGAGCTGAGGACTTCCCGGTGACAGCCGCAGGCGGGCTGACGGTCACCGTGGGCGCGGGCCGTGGCTGGGTGCACCCCAGCCGATTCACCGGCTACTCCATCACCAAGCGGGAGGCCGACACCCTGGCCCTGCCGCTGGCTGACCCGTCTCTCCCCCGCATCGATCGAATCGTCATGCGCTATGATGCCGGTGCCAGAGCCGTCAGCCTGCAGGTGCTGCAGGGTACGGCATCCAGCACACCTACGGCCCCGGCCATCTCCCGCACCGAGCTGATCTACGACCTCTGCCTTGCCGAGATCACCCGCCCGGCAGGCTCCACCAGCATCTCTACGGGCCAGATCACCGACACCCGGCTGGACGAGGCGCTCTGCGGCATCGTGCGGGACAGTGTGACCGGCATCCCCACCGACGAGCTGCTGGCCGCTGCCAAGGAACGCATCGGTGAGCTGGAGGAGAAAGCTACCAGCAGTGCCGCTGCCGCCAAGGACAGCGCGGATGCAGCCAAGAGCAGCGAGACCAAGTCCGCCGCCAGCGAGAAGAACGCCAAGACCAGTGAGACCGCCGCCAAGCAGGCCCTGCAGGACACGGAGACGGAGCACACCGCCGCCTTGCAGGACATCGCACGGGCCCGCACCACGGCCCTGAACGACGTGGCCAACTCCACCAGGACGGCCACCGATGCAGCAGAAACCGCCACCCAGCAGGCCACCGCCGCTGCGGGAAGCGCTTCCACCGCCTCCACCAAAGCCGGGGAGGCAGAGAAGAGCAAGACGGCAGCGGCTACCTCTGCTACCAATGCCAAAGCCAGTGAGGAAGCATCCAAGAACTGGGCGGAGGAAGCTAAAAAGGCGGCAAACACCGACACGACCGTCTCCATCAAAGGGGCCCCCGCTGATGCTGCGGCGACCCGGGCGCTGATCGAAGAATCCCTTGCCGCTCAGCGTGAGGAGGATTACGCCAGAATCAAATTCTGGGCCAGCAACGACCCCACCAGCCCGGCAAGCTTTATCGGCGGCACATGGGAGCGTGTCGAGGGCGAGTTTATCATGGGCGCTTCCAGGGCCTACCCTGTGGGCACCACCGGCGGCAGCGCCACCCACACCCAGACTACTGCCGAAATGCCGAGCCATAGCCATAGTGGCAGTACCGGCAGCGCTGGTTCCCACAGCCACAGTGCATCCACCGACAGCGCAGGCTGGCATAGCCACAGTGGCACGACCGATTGGGCGGGTTCGCATACGCATGATGCAACTATCAATAGTAACGGTAGCTCCACAGGTGGAAACAGCGGTTTGGTTAGTTCGTCCATGGCTTACGGTGACAGCTACTATCAGGCTACTATAACAACCAAATCCGCCGGTTCCCACAGCCACAGCTTCAGCACGAACGGCACGGGAAGCCACGCCCATACCGTGAGCATCGGGGACGCTGGCGCTCACACTCATACCGTGAGCATCGGCAGCACCGGCAGCGGGCAGGCAATGAGCATCCTGAACCCTTACTATGCCCTGTACATCTGGGTGCGGGTGGATGATGCCGCATGAAAGGAGCGCACATGAAAATTATTGACGAGACTGGCATTGTGCTGACCACTGAGCCGGATCTGGAAGCGGGCTATCTGGTGGAAGATGTGGAAGTCATTCACCATGATGCCGTAGAGGGCACAGCTCCGCAGTGGCACAGAGAGACCGCAAAGCTGCCGGACGGCTCTCTCGCCATCTACTACCGGGATGGTAAAGAGATTGGCCGGGACATGGTGAAGGTCATCGATGTGCCCGGCGTTGACCCTCAGCCCGCCTGGGATGAGGAAGTGCCGGTGATGCGGTACATCCGCTACACCGCCGACGAGCTGGCTGCACAGGCTGAAGCCAAGAAAAAGGCAGAAGAAGCCGCTGCCGCCGAAGCGAAGAAAAAAGGCAGAGCTGGAAACCGTGCCGGGCCGCATGGACGCTCTGGAAGCGGCAAACGACGACCTTGTGCTTATGATGGCCGATTTGATTGGAGGTTAAAACTATGAAAACGCTGAACAACCTGAAACTCCGCATCATGGTGCGGGCATTCCGCATCCGGCTGAACAACGGCGAAGCCTTTGAGGCAATCGCGGCGGATTACCCTGCCCTGACCGCTGACGACCTGGAAGCTATCCACGTCCAGCTGACCGAGAAGGAGGCGCAGAGCAATGGATGACCTGAAGGTGCGCATCACACTGGGTGACACGACCCTGGAGGGCACATTGGACGAGCTGCTCGAGAGCGGAACTTTCAAAATGGAGTATGACCAGGCAGGGCTTAACAAGATCGTGCAGGAAGCTGTTGCCCTACAGAGAGCTGAGTATCAGAAAGACCCGCAGCATTACCATGTGCATACCATGACCATGGACGAGCTACCGCATCATCCCTGCACAGCAAAACCGGGAGCGCATACATTCGGCAGTGAAATGTATGGGATTCGACATTTCAATGCATGGCCAATCTGCAGTGGAAAGCATGTCACGATTTGGCCCAATGATGACACCGGTACGAGTTGGCGAGTTTATGTGGGAGGCACTTTGAATACTGCAAAGGAGGCGCAGAGCAATGCCCAGAACCATACTTGACGTTTCCCGCTGGCAGGGCCGCATTGACTGGGACAAGGTCAAGGCAAGCGGCCTTGTCTCCGGCGTGATGATCCGGGCCATGGGCAACAGCAAAGAGGGCAAGCCCAGCAAACCCTACATCGACCCCTTCTTTGCCCGCAACTACGCCGAGTGCACCCGACTGGGCATCCCGGTGGGCGTGTACGGCTACTTCAAGGCAACCACCAAGGCACAGGCCGACAAGGAGCTGGCCCTGTTCAAGAAGGCGCTGGGCGGCAGAACGTTCCAGCTGCCGGTGGCCGTGGACATCGAGGACAAGCTGCAGGAGGCCCTGAGCAAGGCCACCCTGACTGACATCGTGGCCCACTGCCTGAGCGTGGTGGAGAGCTGGGGCGTGTACGCCATGCTCTACACCGGCCTGAACTTCGGGCAGACCAACCTTTACATGGGCGGCGCGGCCCTCAAGCCCTACGACGTATGGCTGGCAGCCTATCGCACCAAGAAGCCCGCCCCCGGCTGGCCCTTTGGGATGTGGCAGTACACCAGCAGCGGCAAGATCCCCGGCATCGCCAAGGGCGCAGACCTGAGCGTGGCCTACAAGGACTACGCTGCCATCATCCCGCGGGCCGGGCTGGGGCAGGTCAGGGGGTGAGACCGATGGCAAGTTATCTGATTTCAGATGCACCATACGCACCCTGGCTCTCGGAGGTTCTAGCTACACTGGAAGAGCACAAGATCGACCGCATCACCGTAGCAGCGCCTCTGGCAGACGGTGAGGTGTTCACGGGGTACTACAACATGAATACCCAAGACAAGGCCCTGCTGGCATCCAATATCCAAGCAGATGCCGTTCTGGATGCGGTGTGTCACAACGGACAGCGCATCCAGCAGGCGTGGGAAGATGACGAGGAGGGGTGAGACCGATGTGGCAGTTTATCACGGAGTATTGGGCCGGGTGGCTCTGTGCTCTGATCGGCGGCGCGATCCTTGCCGCCATCCCCAAGATCAAGGCCCTGTGGGACGCGGTGCTGGCCCTGCTGCACGACCGCATCTATACCGAGTGCTACCGTTTTATGGAGCTGGGGTACATCACCCGCGACGGCCTGCGCAACCTGAATTACCTCTACAAGACCTATCATGTGATGGGCGGCAACGGCACCGGCACGGAATTGTACAAGAGAGCCTGCGCTTTACCCATCCACGACTGAAGAAAGGAACTGACATTATGAACGCACACATCACTGAGAACAACACCCCCGCCATCCCCGCCGCGACCATTGCCCGCACTGTCGTGCTGGCACTGGCCCTCGTCAATCAGCTGCTGAGTGCAGCAGGCAAGCCGGTGCTGCCCATCGACAGCGCCAGCGTAGAGCAGTGGGTGACGGCTGGCCTGACCACCGCTGCCGCCATCTGGGCATGGTGGGAGAACAACAGCTTTACTCCCGAGGCCATCCGCGCCGATGAGCTGCTGGATCAGATGCAGGGGAAGATCAAGTAAGATCCAATTACCGTACATAGCAGCAGGCCCCCGGGGGACCTGATGGTTCCTCGGGGCTGTTTTCTTTTGGCATGTTTCGGCATATTCCGACGCATTCCGCATTATCCAGCACATTCTGACATTTTCCGGTTAAAGTTGGATAGAAAGGATGTGCAAACTATGCCCGACGTGAAACTTTCGAACTCCCCCGCCCAGCTGGATCAAATCCTCCGGCCGCTGGGAATTACCCGGAGCTCAAAGAATTACCGTATCCTATGCGAATGCGTGGCTCTGATCTGTGAGCAGGAGGACCGGCTGGAAGCTGTACAGAAAGAGATCTATACCCCCATCTCAGACCAGCGAAGCTGCAAGTGGTCTGCCATTCAAAGTGCCGTTCGGCGTGCAGCAGAGAAAGCCTGGGCGCTCAATCCCGAAGGCGTTCAGCAGTTGGCTGGCTACCCGCTGACCGGTGCACCCAGCGCGGTGCAGTTCCTGGAGATGCTTTACAATGCCGTGGTGAGAGGGTAACGAAACGGCTGCCATGCGAGTGTGATGCGTGGCAGCCTATTTTTGCTTGATTTTCGCATAGTTTCCCCGCAAAAGTGGGTTTGACTGTGGGTTACAGCAAAATGAAAAACACCCGGAAACTCACGTTTCTAGGTGTTTTATCTTGGTGGGCGCGGGTGGATTCGAACCACCGAAGCTGAAAAGCAGCAGATTTACAGTCTGTCCCCATTGGCCACTCGGGAACACGCCCATATCCTATTTGCAGTCATCGCTGACTGCCTGTATATTTTATCATCTGAAGTGGCATTTGTCAACTACTTTTCCACGGATTTCTCTTTTTCTGTCGTTCTCTATTTTCCTGCGTTTTACCGCAATAAAAGCACTTTCTATAACAGCAAAAGACCCCAAAACGTTTCCGTTTTGAGGTCTTTTTGGAGCTGGTGACAGGAGATTGAACCTGCAATCCCATTGATTACAAATTCAATTGCGCTGCCATTGCGCCACACCATGCATCGGTTACCTAGATAGTATACCACCAGC
>ENA-OQES01000151-OQES01000151.1-human-gut-metagenome-genome-assembly--contig:-NODE-151-length-29177-cov-4.134286_pt1 | contig 29177 bp, 30 predicted proteins | sample MGYA00242798_ERZ504641 | MGnify/ENA primary metagenome ERZ504641 (study PRJEB26092, sample SAMD00036327) | human gut metagenome | host: Homo sapiens | study: EMG produced TPA metagenomics assembly of...
GCCCGACCGGGACGGACTGGAGCTCATCCGTTTTGTGCGGCAGAAGTTCCTGGAACCCCCATGTCGTGTCTCGGCCCGCACCACCGAGCAGGACAAGATCGAGGCGCTGGATCTGGGAGCCAACGATTACATCACCAAACCCTTTGGCACCGGCGAGCTGCTGGCCCGGGTGCGCGCCGCCCTGCGCACCAACCGCTTCGGCGTGCTGGGCGGGATGCCCGGCGGCGTGTTCCGGGCACAGGGGCTTGAGATCAACTACGAGCGCCGCAAGGTCTTTGTGGACGGTGCCGAGATCAAGCTGACCCAGACCGAATACAACATCGTGGCCTTCCTCTCGGAACATGCAGGCCGGGTGATGACCTATGCCGCCATCGTGCGGGCCATCTGGGGCGATACCGACTGCGGCAGCACCAAAAAAGCTGCAGGTCAACATGGCAAACATCCGCAAAAAACTGGGCAGCGTGCCCGGGCGCAACACCTATATTCTGAACGAGCTGGGCGTGGGATACCGGATGATCGACGAGGACACCGATGCCAGGCCCGAAAGCTGAGGACTGCTTATGCTTCCTGCACTGATCAGTTTTTCTGCTGACCTATCTTCTGATGCTGGCCCTGCCGCAGTACCGGCCATTTTTGCCGCGCTGGGCGGGGCCGCTCTGTTTCTGGCTCTGGGCGCGGCGGGGCCTGTGGGACTTCACCCTGATGGATGCCGCCCGGGCCGTGGATTTCAATGTCCTGCTGATGATGGCGGGCACCATGGGCACGGTCTCCCTCTTTATTGAGAGCAGGATGCCCGCCCGGCTGGCCGAGCTGCTCATCGTGCGGGTACCCAATGTGAAATGGGCCGTGTGTATGCTGGCCCTCTTTTGCCGGAGTCATCAGCGCCTTTGTGGACAATGTTGCCACGGTGCTCATGGTAGCCCCTGTGGGCCTTGCCATCGCCCGCAAGCTCAAGATCTCCCCCGTGCCCGTCCTCATCTCCATTGCGGTCTCCTCCAACCTGCAGGGAGCTGCCACCCTTGTGGGCGACACCACCAGCATCCTGCTGGGCGGCTTTGCGGGGATGAACTTCTTCCATTTCTTCTGGATGGAGGGCAGGCCCGGCATCTTCTTCGGGGTGGAGCTGGGGCGCTGGCCTCTCTGGGCGTGCTGCTGTTTACTTTCCGGCACGAGACCCAGCCCATCTCGGCCGCGGTGGAGACCGAGGTCACTGACACCGTTCCCTCCGCCCTGATGCTGCTGACGGTGGGCCTGCTCATCGCGGCCTCCTTCCTGCCCCAGCCGGCGGGCGGTCTGCCGCTGGCGCTCTACGGCCTGCGCAGTGGTCTGATCTGTGCAGGGGTCTGCCTGTTCGGCATCCTGCGCGCCTGCCTGCGCCGCCGCTCGTTCGCGCCGTTCCGGCTGGCGGCCCGGGAACTGGACTGTGACACCCTGCTGCTGTTGTTCGGGCTGTTCATCCTGATCGAGGGCATCCGCAAAGCCGGGGTCATCGATGCCGCCGCCCAGCTGTTCTACACCCTCTCCGGTGATGATCCCTTCCGGCTCTATACCCTGCTGGTATTCGTCTCGGTGGGCCTTTCTGCCTTCATCGACAACATCCCCTATGTGGCCACCATGCTGCCGGTGGTGCAGGGCATTGCCGGGCTGATGAACGGCGGTGCAGGCTTCCCGCCCGAGCTGTTTTATTTCGGCCTGCTCACGGGTGCAACTCTGGGCGGCAACCTGACCCCCATTGGCGCTTCGGCCAACATTGCAGCCATCGGCATCCTGCGCAAGCAGGGTGAGCAGGTGCGCACCCGTGATTTTCTGCGCATCGGCATCCCGTTCACACTGGCAGCCGTCCTGACGGGCTATGTGTATCTCTGGCTGGTGTGGGGCGCATAAGCGCTGCCGTGCCAGAGCAGCAGCAAAGAAAAACGCGCCGTGTCCAACGACACAGCGCGATTTTTGTTGTTTATTCCAACCCGATCTGCTGGGCGTATTCTTCCAGCAGCTCCCGTTCCAGGAAGGGAGTTTTCACGCCCTCACGGTCGCGGTAGGTCTCGTGGCCCTTGCCGATGACGGCGATCAGGTCGCCCTCCTGGGCGTGATCCACGGCGTAGTGGAGCGCGTCCAGACGGTCGGGGATCTCCACAAACTTGGCATCGGGGTTGCCCTTGTTCATGCCCACCCGGATATCGGCGAGGATGTCCTCGATCTTCTCAAAGCGGTTGTTGTCCTCGGTCAGGATGGAGAAATTCCGCCATTTTTGCACAGGTCTCGCCCATGCCGTAGCGGCGCAGCTTGGAGCGGTTGCCGCCGCAGCCGAACACCACCACCAGCCGGTGAGGGTGATAAGCCCGCAGGGTGGTGAGCAGGCTCTCGGTGGAGACCTCGTTGTGGGCGTAGTCCAGCAGGATGGTGAACTTTTTGCTGATGGGCACCAGCTCCACGCGGCCCTTGACCACGCACTTGCCCAGACCCTCGTGGATGGCGGCATCGGGCAGGCCAAGCACCTTGCCCACAGCCAGGGCAGCCAGCGCGTTGTAGACGCTGAACTCGCCGGGCATATTCACCCTGACATCCATGTTGTCCCTGCCGGAGACATGGAACGCCACGCCCAGAAAATCGTGGGTGCGCAGCAGCTCACAGCCCTCGGCGCGGTAGTCGGCCTTTTCACTGCGGCCGTAGGTCACCAGTTTGCAGGTGTGGCCTTCCAGCAGGGCTTCGGTGTTCTCGTCATCGATGTTCACCACGCCCACATCACACCGCCGGAAAAGCTGACCCTTCCAGCTGCGGTACTCCTCAAAGGTCTTGTGCTCACCGGGGCCGATGTGGTCGGGGGAAAGGTTGGTGAACACGCCGATATCATAGTGCACCCCCGCCACACGGTCCATCATCAGGCCCTGGCTGGACACCTCCATCAGGGCCACATCGCAGCCTGCATCCAGAAACTGGCGGAAGGTCTTTTGCAGCTCGTAGCTCTCAGGGGTGGTGTTGGCGGTCTCCTGATGATGGCCCATGAAATAGATGCCGTTGGTGCCGATCATGCCGACCTTTTTCCCGGCAGCTTCCAGCACGCTCTTGATCATGTGGGTGGTGGTGGTCTTGCCCTTGGTACCGGTCACGCCGATCATGGTCATCTGGCGGGAGGGGTTGCCAAAGAGGTTGCCGCTCATCAGCGCCATGGCATAGCGGCTGCTCTCCACCTTGACCACGGTCACACCGGGCATGGCAGAAAGGTCGATGTCATGCTGGATGACCAGCACGCTCACGCCCTTGGCGGCGCAGTCCGCGGCAAACTCATGGCTGTCACGCTGGGTGCCCACGATGCAGACAAAGGCAAGGCCCGGGGCCGCCTTCCTGCTGTCGTAGATGATGTCCTGCACTTCGGTATCCAGGCTGCCCTGCACCAGGGTAAAGGGCACGCCTTCCAGTAATTGTTCCAGCTTCATAACATTACACGCTCCTCATTGGGTCGTTTGGGTTGGGTCTGCATCGCCCGCTGCCGGGGTCGTTCCCTCGGCGGGGGTCGGCTGTACAGTCTGTCCGGCTTCGGGTCCTGCCGGGGCTGCGGCGGCATCCGTTGGTGTTTCGGCAGCAGCATCTGCGGCGGCATCGCCCTCTGCCGGGGCGGTGCCGTCTGTGGCCGTGCTTTCTGCCGTTTCACCGGTCACACCCTCTTCGGCGGGTGTTTCCTCCACCGGTTCAGGCACGATGTAGCCGGAAGGCAGCTCCGGCTCACCCTGTGCAAAGGTGAACTTGCGGGTGCTGGACATGCTGATATGGGTGAAGTCCAGCTTTCCGGTGTCGGTCGCGGCACAGCCCTTGCCGTCCTCATTCAGCAGGACGTGCTTTGCCAGCTTGAGCTTATATTCCAGCTCATTCAGGGTGCCCAGCCAGACGCTGATGCGGTCCTGATAGAGGAAGGCCATCTCGTCCACATCCGCAAACTCGATGCGGGTCACGTCGGCGCTCATGCCTGCGGCATCCAGCGCAGCCAGCAGGGTGTTCAGGCTTTCCAGCCGCTGGTCCGCCTCCTCCTCAACAGTGCCGGAGGCGCTGCTGTCGGCGGCGCTTTCCGGGGTGCTGTCGGCCTTGGGCTCCGCCGCAAAGGTCAGCTGTTCGCCGGGCTCGGCAGAGACCGGTTCGCCGCCGTACAGGGTGGGCAGACCGGCAGGCTGGGCAGAATCCTTTTCCAGGATCTTCAGGCCGCCCGAGAGGGTCAGCCAGCCGGAGGAGGTCTGCATGGCCCAGGCAGGCCGGGCTTCTGTTACCCGCACCACCACGGTGCCGGGGTAATCCCGCTCCACCCGGATATCCTCCAACATGGGGAACACTTTTTCCAGCGCGGCGGCCTTGCTGCCAGGGTCAAAGCTGAAGATATTCTCTTCCGGATGGACATCCAGCGCCTGCAGGATCTGGTCGCTGGTATAGCCGCCGGCCTCCTGCACCACACCGTCCGCTGTCTGCACCTGAATGGAGCTGATTTTGAACAGCATCGTCACGGTGAGGTAGACTCCCGCGCCGATGACGCAGAGCAGCATGACAAGGGCCGTGAGCCGCCGCATGAGCCTGCGCCGCCGGATGGCGGCCCGGGTCAGCTTCCGCTTTTTTCCTGCCCTCCCGCCGGACGGGGTCACGCCGGGCGTTCTGCCCCTGCACCGGCCGCATCCGCTGGCCGCTGCGGCTCTGGGCGTTCTGCGGGCGGCGCTGGGCGTTCCGGTTCTGGCCGCTGGCCGGGCGGCGGTTCCGCTGGTTGCCCCCGGAGGTGCGCCGCTGGCCGTTCTGCCCGCTGCGGGGGCGCTGTGCGCCGCTCTGGCTGCTCCGCCCGCCGGTGGGAAAGGTGATGCTGTTGTCCGGGTAGGAGCCGTAGTTCACCGTGCGCTCCGTGTACCGGCTGGGGCGGGGCGCATCGGGGTCATAATTGGGGTTCGTGATGGGGTGGCCGCCGGAGGAATATCCTGCGTACCCGCTGTACCCCAGGTCACTGCCCGCACCCGCGCTGCTGCGGCGCTGGGTGCTCTGCCCGCCGCGCCGGTCATCCCGGGCCTGATCGTAGGCCCGGCGGCGCTTGCGGTTCCGGTCATTCTGCGGCATCCGGCTGCACCTCCTTTCCTCTGTTTTTTCCTTCCGTTACGGGGTCTTGACCAGCTTGAGCAGGGCATCCGCAATGCGGTCCAGGCTGTCGTCCACCGACAGGCTCCGGGCATTGCGGCCCATCTCAGCCAGCTTGCCGGGCTGGGCCAGCATCCCGGAAACGGTCTGCACCAGCTTTTCGCCGGTCAGGTCTTTTTCCTCAATGACCACAGCGGCACCGGCCTTCTGCAGCTCCATGGCGTTGTAATACTGGTGGTTCTCGGCCACGTTGGGGCTGGGGATGAGCACAGCGGCACGGCCCACAGCCTCCAGCTCGGCCAGTGTCAGGGCACCGGCACGGCTGATGACAAGGTCCGCTGCGGCCAGCAGCTCGGGCATATTGTTGATGTATTCCTTCACCACAAGGCTCTCGCCGGGGGCAAAGCCCTTTTTCTTTCCAGATCCTGAAACAGCTGCACGCCGTACTGGCCGGTGGCATGGAGATGGAGGACAGGCTTTTTGTTCTTCTGCTCCCAGGCGCAGAGGTCGGCCACCACCTCGTTCACGCGGCGGGCACCCAGACTGCCGCCGAAGGAGAGGATCACGGTGCGGTCGCCTGCACCCAGTTCGGCACGGATGGCTTCCCGGTTCTTCGCCTGGGTGAACACCTCAGGCCGGACGGGATTGCCCACCACGATGGTCTTTTCGGGTGCGCCCAGCTTTTCCACGGCGGCGGGCACAGCGGCGAACACGATGTCCACATCCGGGGCCAGCAGCTTGTTGGTCACGCCGGGAAAGGCGTTCTGCTCATGCAGGGCGGTCTTGATGCCCTGTCTGGCGGCGCAGCGCACCACCGGGCCGGACACATAGCCGCCGCAGCCAATGACCAGGTCGGGCCTGGATGTCCTTCATCATCTTTTTGGCCTTGGGGCCGGAGAGTGCCAGATTCCACAGGGTAATGACATTCCGCTTGATATTGTTCAGGCTCAGCTTCCGCTGAAAGCCGGTGATCTCGATGTGATGGAAGGGATAGCCCGCCTGTGTGACCAGACGGTACTCCATGCCCTCCTTCCGGCCCGCAAAATGGATCTCGGCGGTGGGGTCGGCTTTTTTGATGGCTCCCGCAATGGCCAGAGCCGGGTTGATATGGCCGGCAGTGCCGCCGGCTGCAATGAGTACACGCATCTTGGTTCCTCCTTACTGTTCTGTCTGCGCTCTGCGCGCGGTATCCAGCACGATGGTCTTTGCCTTGCGCTGGCGCTCCCGCTCGGCGTGGGCTTCCTCCCGTTCCAGACGGACCCGTTCGCCGTTGCGTCCGATATTGACCATAACGCCCATCTCAGCCAGCAGCAGGATCAGACTGGTGCCGCCGGAGGAGAAGAAGGGCAGCGAAATGCCGGTGTTGGGCAGGGTGTTGGTGACAACGGCGATGTTGCAGAACACCTGCCAGGCGATCTGCGCCATGATGCCGATGCCCACCAGCGTGCAGAACCGGTTTTCGGCATGGAAAGCGATCCAGAAGCCCTGCACCAGAAAGAGGACGAACAGCACGATGACGATCACCGCACCGACGAAGCCCAGTTCCTCGCACACGACACTGAAGATAAAGTCGTTGGTGCTCTCCGGCAGCCAGAGCTGCTTTTCGATGCTGTTGCCAAGGCCCAGCCCCGTGGCACCGCCTGAGCCGATGGCGTACAGGCTCTGCTTGGTCTGGCTGGTCATCCGGTCAAGATCCTGCGTCCAGCCGTCCAGACGGCTCTGCAGGTAGTCGATGGAGTCCACGTGCTGCAACAAAGTCTCCAGCAGGAACAGCGCGGCACCGGCGCAGCCCCAGGTAATGATGCCGCCGCTGCCGCCCAGCAGCAGGATGGTGCCCACGATGGCCGTGGTCAGCAGGATGCCCGACATGTGGGGCTCCAGCACCAGCAGGATCAGAACAGGCATCAGCCACAGGATGGGCCGGATGAGCTCCACCACGATGCTGTGGTGGGCCCACTTGCGCAGGGGCACCTCGCCGAATTTGATCTGCGGGGTCCTGGCGGCAATGTCTGCCGTGAGCAGGATCATCTCAAACTTTGCCACCTCGGAGGCCTGTAAGGTCAGGCCGCCGAAGCTGATCCACCGGCGGCAGCCGTTGATGGGGCTGCTGAACAGCACCAGCACCAGCAGGATCAGGCAGACAACATAGCCCAACTTGACCATTCTGCGCAGGAAGCGGTGGTCAAAATAGGAGAACAGGAACATCATGCCCAGGCCCAGCACCGTGCAGAGCAGCTGGGATTTGATGTAATGGAAGCTGTCCCCAAAGCGGAGATAGCCCGTGGTATAGCTTGCACTGAACAGCATGACCAGCCCGAACACCATGATGATGGCCAGGGTCGCCATCCAGTTGAGCAGGATGGGCGGCCAGGGGCCGGGGTCCCGCTGAAAGACGGAAAACGGCTCTGCCTTTTTTTCTGCGGAGTGTTGCCAAACTGCACCCTCCTTAACTGAATTTTTGCCAGCTGAACGGTCAGCGCCACGCCCAGCATGGCAATGACACAAAAGGTATCAAAAAATCTGTTCCGCGCTCTGGCCCCGCAGCTCCAGCCAGCGGTGGAGCGGTGCCGAGCGGAACAGCTGCCTGCGGCCCCGGCTGGCCTTGCAGACCAGGATCTGCAGGGCCACCATGCCGCCCTCCAGCCAGAAGGGCAGGGCCAGCGGCAGGGTGAGGCCGGGCCAGCCGATGCACAGGGGCACGCACCCCAGCATCCCGGCCAGAAACAGGCTGCCCACGCTGCCCAGCCGCAGCTTTGCGGGCGGGAAGTTCCAGAGCAGGAAGGCCATCAGGGAACCGGCCAGTGCGGCGGGCAGAACGCCCAGCGGGAACCAGCCCAGCAGGGTCATCACCCCCATCAGGCCCAGCATGGCCGCAAAGGATGTACCGCAGACGATGCCGTCCATGCCATCGGCAATGCGGGCACACTCGGCCAGTGCGACCAGCAGCCCTTCCCACAGCAGCGGGGCGGCAATGCCCAGATCGACATAGCCCACACCCGGCAGGGTGATCCCGGCTGCAAGGCAGCCCCTGGCCCCCAGCAGCACCAGCACCACGGCACCGGCAGCGATTTCCAGCCCAAGGCGGGTGTGCCGCCGCAGGCCCAGCACGGAACGGCTGCGGATGCGGGCCAGATCCTCCAGCAGGCCCACGCCGCCAAAGAGCAAAGCTCCCAGCAGCGCTGTGAGCAGCCGGACCGAGAGCAGGCTCTCGGCCCCCAGCAGCTCAGGCTGAGTCACACAGGCAGCTGTCCAGCCCACGCCCACAGCAGCCAGCACCCCCACCATCAGGCAGAGCCCGCCCATGGTGGGGGCCCGCGGCGGGCGCTCCGGCTCGGCATCCGGCGCTTCCTGCCCGGGTGCCTGCCGGGCCTTGGGCTCATCCCAGCGTCCCTGAAACGCCCGCAGCAGCGGCACCATCAGATTCCCGAGCGCCGCCGTGAGGAAGAACCCCAGCGTTGAGGCGGCGATCAAGGCGAAACGAATCATAGCTCGATGTTACTCCTTGTAAAAGATCTCCAGCACTTTTTCCAGTGCCATGCCGCGGCTGGCCTTGACCAGCAGGGCATCGCCGGGCTGCATTTTGTTCAGCAGGGTCTCGGCGGCCTGAGCGTAGGTGTCGGCATGGAGGGTGGGCAGCCCCTTGGCAGCAGCCACCACGGCAATGCGCTTGGCCTGCTCGCCATAGGTGACGAGGTAGTCCACCTTGTTTTCCACGGCCTGACGGCCCACCTCCTCGTGGGCAGCGCGGCTGATATCGCCCAGCTCCAGCATATCGCCCAGCAGGGCAAAGCGGCGCTTGCAGGGATACTCTCTGAACATGGCCAGCGCGGCCTTCATGCTGTCGGGGTTGGCGTTGTAGCAATCCTCAATGACATCCACGCCTCTGACGTGCACCACCTTCTGGCGCATTCCGGTCTGCTCAAAGTCGGCCAGACCGGCAATGACCCGGCGGGCATCCAGCCCCAGACGGGTGGCGGCGCAGTAGGCAGCCAGCGCGTTGGCCACATTATGCCGGCCCATGGCGGGGATCTTTACGAGGAAAGTCCCCTCCTCGTGATCCTCCAGCACAAAGCTCATGCCCTTTTCATCCTGCTGGATGGACAGGGCACAGACATCAGCGTTCTCATCGCCCAGGCTGAACCAGACCGGGCGGACATGGTCTGGCAGGACGGCCTTGCGCAGGAAGGGGTCGTCCCCGTTCAGCACCAGCGGAGCACCCTCCGGCAGACCGGCGCAGATCTCCAGCTTTGCCTTGCAGATGTTCTCCTGACTGCCCAGATTGCCGATGTGGGACACACCGATGCAGGTGATGATGCCTACATCCGGGCGGGCGCACTTGCTCAGGCGCTCGATCTCTCCGGCGTGGCTCATTCCCATCTCCACCACGGCGTACTGGGTCTCTTTGCCGATGCGGAACATGGTGCGGGGCAGGCCCAGCTCATTGTTCTGGTTGCCCTCGGTCTTGATGGTACTGCCAAAGCCTGCAATGGCGGCGTAGGTCATCTGCTTTGTGGTGGTCTTGCCCACGCTGCCGGTCACGCCCACCACTTTGGGGTGGAACTGGCTGCGATAATTGGCCCCCAGCACCATCATGGCGTGGTAGCTGTCCGGGCAGATCACACTCTTCTCCTCCGGCACGCCTTCCACGGGGTGGTTCAGCACCACGCAGAGCGCGCCGTTTTCCAGCGCCTTGGCGGCAAAATCATGGCCGTCGAATTTTTCGCCCGGGAACGCCACAAAGATGCACCCGGGACAGACCTCACGGCTGTCGGTGGTCACCAGCGTGACCGGGGTCTCGCACTGGGCCAGCGCGTTGACGGCCAGACCCTCCAACAGGATGTTTGCTGCAATTGCTTCCATACTCTCATTCCCCTTTATCCACAGATTAGATGTACGATGGTTCCCCGCTGGACGCTGGAGCCGGGTGCCTCACTCTGGCTCTGGACCGTGCCGGAGCCTTCGACTGTGCAGTTGAGCCCTGCGGCGTTCAGCATCTGCCGGGCAAAGTCCGCGCTCTTGCCGGTCACGTCCGGCACCTCGGCGTGTTTGCCCTCATAGGTATCGGTATACAGATAAACGGTGGTGCCGTAGGGCACCTCTGCCCCCGCGCGGGGTACTGGTAGGTAACAAGGGCCGGCGGTCTGGTCGGATTCGCTCTCGGCCAGGTGATGCTTCAAACCCTTGATGTTCAGCTGCACCTGCGCGTTGCTCCACTCCTTGCCCGTCAGGTTGGGCACCTTGACGGTGGTGCCGCTGCGGTCCACGCCGTCGGTGGCGATGCCCAGATAGGGCGCGATCTCGCTGATGATGTTGCCCACCACCGGAGCCGCCAGAATGGAGGAATAGTCGGTGCGGGCATTGTTGGGGTCGTCCAGCATGACATAGACCAGGATCTCCGGGTCGTTGGCGGGCAGGACAGCCGCAAAGGATGCCACCTTCTTGTAGTCGCCGTCGGCGCGGCGGTCCATGTTCAGCTGCTCGGAGGTGCCGGACTTGCCGCCGATGCGGTAGCCTGCAACGTAGGCGTTGCCGCCGCCGCCCTGGGTGCCGTCGCCCACCTCAAACTCCATGATCTGGCGAATGGTCTCGCTGGCGCTCTCGCTGATGACCTGACGGCGGATGTTGGTGCCGATTTCCTGCACCACATTGCCGTTCTGGTCCGTGATCTTATCCACCACATGGGGGGTGACCAGATAGCCGCCGTTGACTGCCGCCGAGATGGCAGTGCACACCTGCAGCGGGGTCACGGCCATGGCCTGACCAAAGGCGGAGGAGGCCAGCTCCACCTCGCCCAGACGGCTCTTGCTGTAATACTGCATGAAGCTGGTCTCATTGGGCAGGTCCACGCCGGTGCGTTCGGTAAAGCCGAAGGCATCAAAGTAATCATAGAACAGGCTGGAACCCACGCGCTGGCCCAGCTGGACAAAGTAGATGTTGCAGCTGTTGCGCAGGGCCTCGGCCAGATTCTGGGCCCCGTGCGCCTTTCTGCCGGCGCAGTGGTAGGTCTGCTTTGCCACGCTGTACGCGCCGGAGCAGTTCAGGGTGGTGTAATAGGTCGCCTTGCCGCTGTCCACACCCATGGCGGCGGTGATGACCTTGAACACGCTTCCGGGGTAGTACAGCTCGGTGATGGTCTTGTTCTTCCACTGGATATCCCGGTAGGTGCCGGTGTAGTCGGCCTCCTCATCCACGATCTTCTGGCCATTCTCGTCCCGCAGGTAGTTGCCATTCTCGTCTTTTTTGTAGATGGTGTACAGCTCCGGCTCGGCCTGCACCTGCTCCGTCAGATAGGCCAGATTGGCGCTGAAATCCTGCGGGTCATTGGGGTCAAAGTCCGGCTTGGAGGCCATGGCAAGGATGGCACCGGTCTTGACGTTCATCACAATGGCGCAGCCGCGGTTCTCAACGGTGTTGGCCGCCACGGCCTCGTTCAGGTAGCGCTCCACCACTTCCTGAATGTTCACGTCCAGCGAGAGCACCAGATTGGAGCCGTCCTTGGCGGCGTAGGTGGTGGCGTTTTCATCGGCAATGGCGTTGCCGTAGGCGTTGCGCAGGGTGATGGTGCGGCCATTCACACCGGCCAGCGTGGACTCATAGGAGTTTTCCAGACCGTACACGCCCTGACCATCCGCATTGCAAAAGCCCAGCACGGCGGCGGCAAAGCGGCCGTAGGGGTAATCCCGCTGGAAGCCCTTGGAGGCCGACACCGACACCCGCCCCTTGCGGACAGTGGGGGTGCCGTCATCGCTCTCCTGCTGGCCCAGGCCCAGCTTGGCCAGGATCTTTTCCAGCGCACCGGCGGATTTTCCGCTCTTGCTGTGGGCCTTGTTGTAGGTCTTGACGTATTCCTCAATGGAGAGCTTGATGGCGTTGTTGACCTTGGTGGCCAGCACCTGATAGGAGCTTTCGTTTTGGGAGAGGGCATCGCAGACCGCCTGATACTGGGTCTGGTACTCCGCTGAAGTGGTGTCCACGCTGTCCAGACTCTCGCCATCGCCCGAAAGCAGGCGCAGGGTGATCTGAGTGCAGACCTCCTTCATGGCGGCCTCATTGATGGTGCGGGTCTCCGCCTTGGTGTCCTGATCGGTGGTGGTGGTATACAGGGCCGTGCTGTAAGAGGGGTCGGCCCAGATGGTCCAGACCACGCTGGTGGAAGCCAGCGTGATGCCACTGGTGTCGTAGATCTCGCCGCGGGTGGCCTGAATGGTGCTGTCCAGCAGCTGCTGCTCGGCGGCGTACTGGCGGTAGGTGGCACCGTCGCGGATCTGGATCTTGTACAGGCTGTAGATCACGGTCAGCGCGGCGACCACCACAAGAAGCACGGCGGCACCAAAGCTGATATGACGCAGCCGGGCACTGAGCCGTGCGTGCGGGTCCGCACTGCGGCGGCGGGCGCTGTTCTTTTTGGGATTGGAGGATGGTGTTTGCATTGCGTACTCCCGAAGAAAACCGAAAAAGCGTGCGCTGCCGCACGCTTTTCGTTGTTTGGTTTATTTTGCCGTTCTGACAGAGGCAAGAATGGTCATTGCCCCATCGTGGAGCAGATCCGACCACTGCCGCACAGCGGATGCCTTGCGCACCAGAACGCTGCCCTCATCCAGCCGGATGTAGGTGATCTGGCTCTGGTCGATCTTCATCAGCCCCAAGCGTGTGGCGGTCTCCTCAACACTTGTGATGTTGGTGCGGCTGTTCAGGGCACTGTTGTAGTATGTATACTGGCTCTGCTCGCTCACAAGCTCTGCCTTGGCGCTCTGGATCTGAGAATTCAGCTCCACCAGCTGTGCCTCGCTCCACAGCAGGCTCACCGCAAAGCCCACCAGCAAAGCCGCGCCCACCAGCTGCAGCGCGTGCTGCATGGCGGCCCGCACGGGGTTCAGCCGCTTTTTGCCGCCCTTTTCTACCCGCAGCGGAACTTTGGGCTGTGCCTGCGGCGCTCTTCTGCGCCGAACCTCTGTCATATCGTATGCTGCCTGACCCATGGTGATCTCCTCCTCACATCTCCGGGGCTTTGCCGCCCTCAGATCTTTTCCAAAACCCGCAGGTGGGCCGAGCGGCTGCGCCGGTTCTCTTCCAGCTCCTGCGTGTTGGCTTCAATGGGTTTGCGTGTGATCAGCTTTGCCTTGGCCTTGCCGCCGCAGACGCACACCGGGAACTCCGGCGGGCAAGTGCAGGCGGTGGACCAGCGGCGGAACTTGTTTTTGACCAGCCGGTCCTCCAGCGAGTGGAAAGTGATCACGCAAAGTCTTCCACCCGGTGCGAGATGCTCAAAAATGGTGTCCAGCCCCATCTTCCAGTGCGTCCAGCTCATGGTTTACCGCAATGCGCAGTGCCTGGAAGGTGCGGCGGGAGGGGTTCTTGTTCTTGCGGCGCTCTGCCGGGGGTCATGGCGCTGGCCACGATATCCGCCAGCTGCAATGTCGTTTCAATGGGGGCCAGTTTCCCGGGCTTCCACGATCCTGCCCGCGATCTGCCAGGCGAAGGGCTCCTCGCCGTAATCCCGCAGGATGCGGGCCAGCTCCTCCCGGCTCTCGCTGTTCACGAGATCGGCGGCCGTCTCGCCCTCCTGGCTCATCCGCATGTCCAACGGGGCATCTGCCCGGTAGGAAAAGCCCCGGGCCGCGTCATCCAGCTGATGGCTGGACACCCCCAGATCCAGCAGCGCGCCGTTGATCGTTTCAATGCCCAGCTGCTCCAGAGCTTGTCCGGCATAGCGGAAGTTGATCTGCACCACGGTGGCAGGCAGGCCCGCCAGCCGGGCCCGGGCCGTCTGCACGGCATCGGGGTCCTGATCCAGCGAGATGAGCCTGCCGCCCTGCTCGCCGTTCAGCCGCAGGGCGATCTGGCGGGAGTGCCCCGCGCCGCCTGCCGTGCCGTCCAGATAGGTGCCCGCCGGGTCGATCTTCAGGCCGTCCAGGCACTCGTTCAGCAGCACCGGGACATGCTCAAACGAGGCCGGGTCAAAGGGCTGTGCTGTTTTTTCTGTGTCCATGTTCCCAGCCTCCTTTCAAAACTCAGATAAGATCCTGCATCTGCCGCCCTTTTCTGCCCGGATCTGCTGCCCGGGAAAGCGGCCTGCGGCCTGCCGGGAGTTTGTGGCCCGGTCAGCCTTGAGGATACAATTTTATTGTAACAAAACAGGCCCCTGATTGCAAGAGTTTCCCTTTTGTTTTTTCTCTCAAAATGTACCAAAAAAATGCCCTGCAAGCCGTCGTTTTTGCTTGCAGGGGCCGGAAGCTCTCACCGGGAAATTTCACATTCCCGCATCAGAGCTGTTTCCGGGGGCTCTGGCGCAGGTTTGCACGGACATTTTTGACCTGTGCGGCGTTTTCCGCCATCGTCTCTTCCGTGGTCTTGAGCATATTATCACAGTAGTCGGTCACAGTCTGGCGGACAGTGCGGGCCTCAGTCTGGGCGGCGGAGACGATCTCTCCGGCGCGCTGCTGGGCCGCCTTGACGATCTCGGCCTCGCTCACCAGCACACGGGCGCGCTCCTCGGCCTTTTTTTCACAATGGCCTGTGCCTGTGCGTTGGCCGATTCGATGAGCTGGGCACGGTCGCTGACAATGGACTGGGCCTGCCGCAGCTCCACAGGCAGGTTCTGGCGGATCTCATCCAGATAATCCCGGATCTGCTCCACATCCACGATGCGCTTGCCGCCCGAAAGGGGCATTCCGGCGCTCTCCTCCAGCGTATCCTCAATGGTATCCAAAAGCTCGTTTACGTTCATTCCGCATCTCCCTCTCCGGTGCTCTGCCGGGGCTTACCATACTTCCACAGCAGGACTTTGCCGTATTTATACTGTTTTTTTCAGGGTCATGCCGCCCACCTCGGCAGGCAGCACCAGGCCGGTCTCACTCTCGCAGATCACGATGCCGCCCGGGGCCAGGCATTTGTCCACGCCGGGCAGGATCTTTTCCAGCGTGCCGGTGTGGAAGGGCGGGTCCAGCAGCACGATGTCGAACTGCTCATGGCAGGCGGAGAGATACCGTGCCGCCTCGCCGATGTTGACCCGGCTGCGGTCAAACACGCCGCAGTTCTTGCAGTTCTTCATCACGATGTTCACGGCCTCCCGGTTCTCGTCCAGGAACACGCACCGGGCCGCACCCCGGCTCAGGGCCTCGATGCCCAGCTGGCCGCTGCCTGCGTAGAGGTCGAGCACCCGGGCACCGGGCAGGTCGAACTGGACGATGCTGAACATGGCCTCCTTGACCTGATCCATCGTCGGGCGGGTGATCTCGGTGCCGGGCAGGGCTTCCAGCCTGCGGCCCCGTGCTTCTCCTGCAATAACGCGCATGTATCTGCCTCCTTCTCCCGCTGTCCGGGCCCCCTGCCCGGCCAGCAGCTGTTTCGTGTTTTCGTATCTCCATATTATCGTCAAAACGCAACTCTTTGTCAAGGGCACGCGTTGCACTCAGGGTGCAATTGTGCTAAAATCAGGGCAAAGCGCCCCATGTGCGGCGCGTTTTGCCAAAAAATGGAGAGTATCTGCTTATGAAAGTCCTGCTCATCAACGGCAGCCCCCACGAGAAGGGCTGCACCTATACCGCCCTGTCCCTGATCGCCGGGGAGCTGAACGCCAGCGGCATCGAGACCGAGATCCTGAACGTCGGCACAAAGCCGGTGGGCGGCTGCATCGGCTGCGGCGGCTGTGCCGCCGGTAAGGGCTGCGTGTTCGGCGGCGTGGTCAACGAGGCCATCGAAAAGGCCAAGACCGCCGATGCCTTTGTGTTCGGCACACCTGTCCACTACGCGTCCGCCTCCGGCAACATGACCAGCTTCATGGACCGTCTGGCCTACGCGGGCGGCAAGTATCTGGCCTACAAGCCCGCCGCCATCTGCGCTTCGGCCCGCCGCGCCGGCACCACCACCACGCTGGATCAGCTGGTGAAGTACCCCGAGTTCTTCCACATGCCGCTGGTCAGCGGTTCCTACTGGCCCATGGTGCACGGCTCCAAACCCGAGCAGGTGCTGGAGGATACCGAGGGCTGTGCCGTGATGCGGGAGCTGGGCCGGAACATGGCCTGGCTGCTCAAGTGCATCGAACTGGGCAAAGCAAACGGCATCACCACCCCGAAAATCCCCGCCGCCCCATGACCAATTTCATCCGCTAGTTCCTTCCCGCTCCCGCCTGCCCGGCGGGGGCGTTTTGATTTTAACAGCATTTTTCTGACAAAAAACGGAAAAATAAGGAGCGAGTGCTTTTTTCGTTCACAACTTTGTGGTAGCATAAGGGTAAGAACTTTTTTTGTGCAGAGCGATGGAGACAAGCTATGGAACACTACGATTGGAACGACGGCTGGCTGTTTGCCCCCACCTTTGATCCCGCCATCGTCCGCCCCGAATGCACCGGGGTGGAGCTGGAGCCGGTGCGCTTGCCCCACACGGTCAAAACGCTGCCCTACAACTATTGCAACGAGAACGAATACCAGCGGGTGTCCGGCTACCGGCGGGAGTTTTTTGCGCCCAAAGAGTGGCAGGGCCGCACGGTACTGCTGACCTTTGGAGCCGTGGCCCACGATGCCACCGTGTTCTGCAACGGGCGGCGGGTGTTCCACCACGGGTGCGGCTACACCGCCTTTACTGTGGACCTGACCGAATCGCTGCTGCTGGGCCAAAAAAAATGTGGTGGCTGTCCGGTGCGACAGCCGGGAGGACCTGAACATTCCTCCCTTCGGCGGGCAGATCGATTTTCTGACCTACGGCGGCATCTACCGGGCCGTCAGCCTGGACGTGAAGGAGCCCGCCTACCTGCGCGACATTTTCATCGAGGCGCAGGCCGAGGGCGATTTCCGCATCTATTCCTCCACGGTGGGCGAGACCATCGGCTGCACCCTGCAGGCCGAGATCCGCAGCCCCGCCGGGAGCAGAGCCCTGTACAGCGGTGAGCTCAGCCTGCCCATTGTGGGCACCCTGAACGGGGTGCACCCCTGGAGCGTGGAGCACCCCTTCCTCTATACCCTGACCGTCCGGCTCATCCGGCCCGGCACCAGCGGCCTGCCCGACCGGGTGCTGGACGAAAAGAGCACCCGGTTCGGCTTCCGCACCATCCAGTTCGTGGCCGGGGGCTTTTATCTGAACGGCCAGCGGGTGGAGCTGCGGGGCCTGAACCGGCACCAGAGCTACGCCTATCAGGGCTATGCCATGCCGGACAGCATTCAACAGCTGGATGCCCAATTGTTGAAAAAGCAGCTGGGCTGCAATGCAGTGCGCACCAGCCACTACCCCCAGAGCCCGGCTTTTCTGGATGCCTGCGATGAGCTGGGCCTGCTGGTGTTCGTGGAGATGCCCGGCTGGCAGCACATCGGGGATGAAGCCTGGCAGGCACAGGCATTGCAGAACTGCCGCGAGATGGTCTGCCAGTGCCGCAACCACCCCAGCGTGTTCCTGTGGGGCGTGCGGGTGAACGGCAGTTCCGATAACGAGGCCTTTTACAAGCGCACCAACGAGGCCGTCCATCGGCTGGACCCCACCCGCCCCACCGGCGGCGTGCGGATCGCCCGCAAGAGCCAGCTGCTCGAGGATGTTTACGCCTACAACGATTACTCCTACTCCGGCCGGGGCCCGGGCTGCGAGCCCCGGTCTGCCGTTACGCCTGACCTGCGCAAGGGTTACCTCATCAGCGAGTTCGGGGGCCAGCAGTTCCCGGCCAAAGCCTTTGACGACGAGCCGCACCGGCTGGCACAGGCTCTGCGCCACGCCGCCGTCCTCAACGATGCCATTGCCCAGCAGGGCGTGGCCGGTGCCCTTGGCTGGTGCATGGCCGATTACAACACCCACCGCGAGTTCGGCAGCGGCGACCGCATCTGCTACCACGGCGTGACGGACCTGTTCCGCAACCCGAAGCTCTCTGCCGCTGTCTACGCCAGCCAGAAAACGCCCCGCTCCCCTTCGGACGTGGTGTTCGAGGTCTCTTCCAGCATGGCGCTGGGCGACCATCCCGGCGGCTTTGCCGGGGCCTGCTGGGTGTTCACCAACGCCGAGAGCGTCCGCCTCTACCGGGGCAACGATTTCATTGCCGAGTTCACCCCCGACCGCCGGGGCCGCTTTGCCGCCCTGCCCCACCCGCCCATCGAGATCCAGGATTTCGTCGGCTCCCTGCTGGAAAAGTATGAGGGCCTTGACCAGAGCACGGCCCCGCAGGTGGCGGCCATCCTCAACGAGATGCGCCGGGACGCGCTGAACCTTTCGCCTCTCTCCCGGGCGCGGATGCTCTCCCTGCGGCTGAGCGCAAACGACCTGCTCCGGATGTACTACAAATACATCGGCGTGCTGGGCGGGCCGTCCAGCGTTTACCGGTTTGAGGCAGTCTGGCACGGACGCACCGTCCGCACCGTGGTCAAGGAGCCGGTGCAGTCGGTGCGGCTGGAATGCGTGGTGCACAACCCCATCCTGACCGACGGCCCCACCTGGGACTGCGCGGCGGTCAGCCTGCGGGCCATCGACCAGAACGGCAACCTGCTGCCCTACTGCGGCGAGGCCGTTCAGCTCAGCGTGGAAGGCCCGGTAAAGATCCTGGGCCCGGCCATCGTCCCCCTGCGGGGCGGCATGGCGGGCACCTACCTTGCCACCACCGGTGAAGCAGGCCGTGCCGTGCTGCACTGCCGGATGGAGGGCGCGCTGGATGTGGAGGCCGCCCTGACCGTGCGCAAGCGCTCCGGTGCAGAGAATGCCAATTAAATTTCGTCCTTTCATGGTAGATTTGCAATCTGTTCAAAGTTTTATCATGGTTGGCTGATATTCTATTGTTGTGAACAATCAAACGCCCTCTCTGTCCATGCGTCTGCGTGGCTGAGAGGGTTATTCTTGAGGACAAAGGACCGGAAATCTATGAGAGAGAAACTTCGTCAGTTTATGATCGGCCGCTATGGCACTGATGGCCTGAACCAATTCCTGAGCATTACCTCGCTGGTGCTGCTCCTCATCGCCATCATCAGCCGGGTCAACCTGTTCACCTATCTGGGCGCGGCCCTGCTGATCTTCTGCTACTACCGCACCTTCAGCCGGAACATCTCCAAGCGCACCGAGGAGAACTACAAGTTCTACACCCTGAAGGACCGGGTGGACAACAAGTTCAAGGGCTGGAAGGAGCAGTGGGCCAACCGCAAGGTCTATCACTACTACCGCTGCCCCCAGTGCCGCCAGAAGCTGCGCGTGCCCCGCGGCCGCGGCCGCATCCAGATCTCCTGCCCCCGCTGCGGCACCCAGTTCATCAAGAAGAGCTGAGCCATGTTCGGATATGTTATCCCGAATCAGGCCGCGCTCAGCCCGGAGGCACAGGCGCGGTACCGCGCGGCCTACTGCGGGCTCTGCCGCCGCATCGGCGCGCTGCACGGCACCCGGGGCGGCTGACCCTGAGCTATGACCTGACCTTTCTGGATCTGCTGCTGTGCAGCCTGTACGAGGGCGAAAGCGCCTGTGCGACAGGCTGTGACCACTGCCCCATCCACCCCATCCGGAAGGTGGAGTGGCGTTCCAGCGGCCCCACCGATTACTGCGCGGACCTGAGCGTGGCTTTGCATTACTACAACGCGCAGGACAAGTGGAACGATGACCACAGCCTGCTGGGCCTGGGCTTTGAAAAGATGCTTGCTGGCCCCCACGCAGCAGGCCGCCGCCCGCTGGCCCCGCCAGTGCAGCGCCATCCGCACCTGTCTGGATCGGCTGGCCCGGTACGAGGCCGAGGGCAGCGAGGATCTGGATGCCGTTTCCGGCTGCTTTGGGGAGCTGATGGCCGAGCTGTTCGATTACCGGCAGGATCACTGGTCGCCGGAGCTGCGCAGCATCGGCTTCAATCTGGGCAAGTATATCTACCTGCTGGATGCCTACGATGACCTGCCCCGGGACGAGCGCAAGGGCGCATACAATCCCCTGCACGCCCTGAGCAGAGAGCCCGGGTATGAGGAAGAGATGCGCGAGATCTTTGAGCTGCTGCTGGCCAATTGCGCCCGCAGCTTTGAGCGCCTGCCCTGTGTGGAGGACGTTGACCTTCTGCGCAACATCCTGTATTCGGGCGTGTGGCTCAAATATCACTGCAAAAATGCAAAAAAGAAGGACAAAACCGCCTGATCCCGGCGGTTTTCCTTGATTTTTCCGTTCCAGTCCTGTACACTAAAGATTGCTTGTGCGGCACAGTGGCCGCACAGATGGTAATAGAGACGTGAGGAAGTAGACCGATGAGAGACCCCTATGAGGTTCTGGGCATCCAGCGCGGTGCCAGTGAAGACGAGATCAAAAAGGCTTACCGTGCCAAGTGCAAGCGCTGGCACCCTGACCTGAATCCCAACGACCCCACCGCCGAAGAGCACTTCAAGGAGGTGCAGGCGGCATACGATGCCATCACCAAAGGCGAGACCGGCCCCCAGATGGGCGGCGGCTACGGCGGTGCCTACGGCCAGCAGAGCGGCCCCTCCTACGGCGGCTATCAGCAGGGGTACCAGCAGAACGGTTACTCCAACGGAGATTTCGGAGACTTCGGCTTCGGCTACGACCCCTTCGGGTTCGGGTTTGGCTTTGGCGGCAATTATCAGCAGCAGCGCGGCCCCGGCTACAACGGTGCAGACACGCCTGAGATGCAGGCTGCACGCAACTTCATCGTCAACCAGCGCTACCCCGAGGCCCGCCGCGTGCTGGACGGCATCACCGTGCGCACCGCCCGGTGGTACTATCTCTCCTCGCTGGCCAATCAGGGCCTGGGCAACAGCATCGATGCCCTGCAGGATGCCCGCCGCGCCGCCCAGATGGAGCCCGGCAACACTGAATACCAGATGAACCTGCGCAATCTGCAGGACCCGGGCCGCACCTACCGCACCCAGACCACCTACGCCCAGCCCGGCGGCCTGATGCGCTGGTGCTGGAGCATGATCCTGCTCAACCTGCTGTGCAACTGCTGCTGTGGCGGCGGCTGGGGCTGGCGGTTCCGGATGTAAGCGCCAATAAGGATGTAAGGACAAACAAACGAAAAACCTCCCTGCCGGCGTGGCAGGGAGGATTTTTTTGCTGATTCAGTTATCGGATCACGATCGTCCGGCTGATCTCACTGCTGGAGTAGTTTCCGGCGGCCTTGGCCGTCTGGACATACTCGCCGGGCTCGGTGGGGAACCCGCTCTGGGTCGTACCCAGGAAATCGAAGAGACCGCTCTTCTTTTTATAGGTGTAGGTCACCTTGCCGCCCTCGACCACCTGGCCGTCGCTTTCGACCACTGCGGCAACGTTGTAGTTCTGGGCTTCTGCGGCAGTCATGCTGGCGGGGAGCTCCTGTGCCCAGTAGACACGCACCCCTGCACTCTTGGGCTTGATGCGGAAGAACGCCATACCGGCGGTGTTCACATCACCGGATTCCAGCGCCACAGCGCCGCCCACATAGCTGCCGGCTTCCGTGGGCTGCTCGTCCAGATAAATGCGGCTGAACACGCCCTCGGGCAGATATTTGCGGATGAGCTCCAGCGACAGCTTCATGCCGGTGGAGACATCCTTCAGCGTGGGGATGTAGAATTTCAGGACATCCATCACAGAGACCACTTCATCAGCCACCCGCAGCAGCACGCTCACGTCGTTGCCGTCGATCAGCTGCTTGATGTAGGCGTAGATGTTGAACTCCTCTTCCTGCTCAGGGTTCGCCGACATCTTTTTCGGCAGGGGGATCATCTTGAGCAGAGTGCGGATCTTGCCCGAAAGGATCAGGGTCACATAGCCCTGCGCTTCGCCGCTGGTGCCCATCACCACGCCGATATACTGGGTATCTGCCGGGGTGGTCTGGACGCTCAGGGTAAAGGGGGAGCCATAGGTCAGATCCCCGTCTGCGGTCAGGCGGATCGAGACAACGCTGTTGGTCTCATCCACGCCTGCGGTGGTCAGGGCAGGCAGTTCGCTGCCCGCCGAAGCCGCCAGCGCCGGTGTGGCCGCCGCACTCAGGGCAAACACTGCCGCCAGCAGCAATGAGATCAGCCGTTTGGTTTTCATCAGCCAAAGACCTCCTTTTATACAGGTTCTTGTACAATGCAAAAATAAGGGTGCGGGGAATACACAGCACAGTGTCCCCGCACCCTCATTTTACCGCATTGTACCGTACAGGTCAATAACGGGATTCAAGTTAAATTTTGCTCAGCTGCGGGCCTTGGGCGGTATCTTTGACAGCCCAGCCCATCTCGGTGAGCTGCGCACGAATGGCATCCGCAGCGGCCCAGTCCTTGGCCTTCTTGGCGGCGGCGCGCTTTTCCACCAGCTCCGTCACCTCAGCGGGCACCTCGTCCTTCTTGCGGTTGTACATCAGGCCCAGCACACCGGTGATCTCATCGAACGCCTTGGCGGCAGCCTCCAGCGCAGCCTTCGAGGAGGCAGCGGACAGGGTGTTGATCTCCTTGACCAGATCGAACACGGCAGCCAGCGCATCGGGGGTGTTCAGGTCATCGTCCATGGCCTTGCAGAACTTGGCGCGGGCCTCGTCTGCCTTGGCGGTCAGGGTCTCATCGGTGCCGAACTCGGTCTTGCTCAGGGCAAAATCGAGGTTCTCGCGGCAGGTGTAGAGGCGCTCCAGGCTGTTCTTGCAGCTCTCAATGAGGTCCACGGTGTAGTTCAGGGGCATCCGGTAGCCTGCGGTCAGCATAAAGTAGCGGATGGGCTCGTAACCGTAGAGGTCTGCCACATCGCGGACGGTGAAGAAGTTGTGCAGGCTCTTGGACATCTTCTGGTTATCCACGTTGATGAAGCCGTTGTGCATCCAGTAGTGGGCAAACTCGCAGCCGTTGGCGCACTCGCTCTGGGCGATCTCGTTCTCGTGGTGGGGGAAGATCAGATCCTGACCGCCGCAGTGCAGGTCGATGGTCTTGCCCAGATGGGTGCGGCTCATGGCACTGCACTCGATATGCCAGCCGGGGCGGCCCATGCCGTAGGGACTTTCCCAGGCGGGCTCGCCGGGCTTGGCAGCCTTCCAGACGGCAAAGTCAGCGGGGTCCTCCTTCAGGTCATCCTCCATCTGGCTGCGCAGCTCGCGGTTGCCGCTCTCCAGATCGTCCAGCTTGAGGTGGCTCAGCTTGCCGTACTCCGGGTCGCTCTTGACGCGGAAGTAGACATCCCCGTTCTTGGCAACGTAGGCGTGGCCGGAATCGATCAGGTCCTTGACGATGTCCAGGATCTGCTGGATGTGCTCCGTTGCACGGGGCTGCACGGTGGGCTTTTTGCAGTTCAGACCGGCGGCATCCTTGAGGTACTCGGCCTCAAAGCGCTGGGCCACTTCCTTCATGGAGGTGCCCTCCTCCTGGCCCTTCTTGATGAGCTTGTCATCGATATCGGTGATGTTGGAGACATAGATGACCTTGTTGCCGCGGTATTCCAGATAGCGGCGCAGGGTATCGAACACGATCAGCGGGCGGGCGTTGCCGATGTGGATATAGTTGTAAACGGTGGGGCCGCAGACATAGATGCGGTATTCGCCGGGCACCTGCGGCACAAACTCTTCCTTCTGGCGGGTCAGGGTGTTGAAAATCTGCATAAGAACTCTCCTTCTTGTAGGGCAAACAAAAGCCGCAGCAAAACCTCTCAGTCTCGCTTCACTCGCCAGCTCCCCTAATGGGGGAGCCCTTGGCAAAGAGGGCAGCTCCTGCGAATCTGCCTGAAAAAACAAAAACCCTCAAAGCAATATGATATCGCATATCACTTCGAAGGCGGTTTTCAAAATCGCGGTTCCACTTCTGTTTGTCGCTCAAAGCCGATAACGGCGGCTGCCGCGCCGCGATACTCCCCAGCAGGTTTCCCGCGGCGTGCTGCCCGGGCGCACTTCACACATGCTGCTGCAAACAGGCTCCCAGCCAACGGCCCGTTCTCTCTGTCCAGCTCACCTTTGCGCTACTCTGCCCGGGTAAACGCATTTTTCCTGATACATCTGTATTATAGCCGGGCCGGGGGGAGAAGTCAAGCAGAACGCAGGTGCTGGCATTTCAGCGGCAGCTCTGCGCCGCTTCAATCGATCTCGTGCTTCTTGCAGAAGTGCTTGCTGGCAAAGTACATTCCTGCCCAGATGGCGATGGCAAGCACGAGGTAGAACGGGTTCTTCATGGCAGACACCAGCGACTGCCCGAAAAGGGCCATCATGGCCACCATCACGCCCTTGCCCAGCAGCATGGTGACAAGGTAGCGCTTCTCGTCAAAATCAGAGATGCCAAAGGCAAAGTGCATAAAGGACGAGGGCGTAAAGGGCAGGAGCGACAGCATGAACAGGGACGCGGTGTCGAACCGGCTGACCCATTGCTCCGCCTTTTGCAGCTTTGCCGAGCGGCGGGCAAATTTCCAGAAAAACGCTTGACGACACGCCGCCAGAGCAGGAACATCACGGTGCCGCCCAGCATCACCCCGGCCCAGCTGTACACAAAGCCCAGAAGCCCGCCGTGGGCCGCAACATTCAGCGCCACAATGGCAATGAGCGGCAGCGGCGGAAAAAAGGATTCCACCATCGCAAGGATCACGGGCGCAATGGGGCCAAGGCCGCCAAAGCCTTCCAGCAGGGCCTTCCAGAATTCCAGCGTTCCCAGCTGGTGGAGCCAGCCTATCATCGTCATTTCCATCCCGCGTGTTCCTTCCCTCTCATTTTTCTTTAGTATATCCGGTTTCTATGACACGCCCGTGAACAAAATACGAGCATTTTTTTGTCATATCACCTATACTACGAGACTGCGGGGGCGTTTCCTGCACAGGGCGGGGATCTTTATGCTTTTCCGGCGGCTTCGGCGGCAGCCTTCTCAGCCCGGGCCTGCATCCGTTCGATCTGCTGGGCGCGCATCCGCTCCCAGCGGACAAGCCCGGCTTCGTCCGGGATCTGGACGCAGCGGGCAAAGCTCCAGTGCAGTCCGTCCCGCCGGGCCAGCTTATAGCGCTGGAATACGCCCTTTCCAACCTCATTGCCGGTACCGGCGCAGGCAGGGCAGACAGACAGAGTATACCAGCCGCTGTTGCCCTTTTTCAGCCAGATATCGTCCGGCTGCAGATCCCCGCCGCACACCGGGCAGCTGGCAGTGATGATCTTTGGGTCGCTGCGCCAGGTGGACTGCTCCACATAGCCGCGGAACACCCGGAAGTCCCGGTAATCACCGGGGGCGGGGCAGAGGCTTGCCCGCAGAGATTCCTCCTCGGTGGGGTAGGCCGCCAGACCCGCCCGCAGGTCAAGCTTGCGGCAGACATCGGCGGTGTAAAGGGTATCGGACAAGGCATCGTGGAACGGGCGCTCCATCGGGATGCCCATCCGGGTCACAACGCTTTCCAGCGTCATGCCCTCGCCCTCCTTGCGGGGGTGCTCCCGCAGGAAGATCTGCTGCAGATCATACCACTGGGTGGGGCGGCTCTCGTCCAGATTGCAGAGGAAAAGGTTCTGCTTGAGCACCGGCACGTCATCCATGCCCCACTCGGCAAACTCGGCATCCGGGCCGCACCACTGCATAAAGCGGCGCAGGCCCTGCACGATGGGCTCACCCTTGTCCAGATCGGCCTGCGTCAGGCCGGTGACCTTGGCAATGTGATGCTGCAGCTTACGGAAGATGCGGGGCCGCAGATGGATGGAAAAGGTGTCCAGCACGTTGGCATCCTCGTCGATCTTCACGGCACCGATCTCCACGATCTCGACCCCGGAAGGTCTGCTGCACGCCGTGGTAATTAAAGGTATACGGCTGGTAGCCGATATTCCATTCCAGATCAAATAAAACCAGATTGCGCGGCATTGTTTTGTGTTCCTCTCGTTACTTTAAAATAAACTTCTCCACAGCCTCGGCCACACCGTCGTGGTCGTTGTCGGCGGCAGTCACATAGTCGGCCACGGCCTTTACCGGCTCTTCGGCGTTCTGCATGGCCACGCCCACACCGGCGTACTCGATCATGGAGCGGTCATTCAGGCCGTCGCCGCAGGCCATCAGATTTTCGCGGCCAAGGCCCATGTGCTCCAAAAGGGCGGCAAGGCTGCCGTCCTTTGGCAACGCCCAGCGGCACGGCTTCAATAAAGAACGGGCTGGAGGGGTACAGGTCGAGCGGCCGTCAAACTGCTTTTTGCCGGCGGCCCACACCTCGTCCCGGCGGGCTGGGTCCAGCGTGATGAGCATTTTGCAGATGGGGTAATCCACATACTTTGCCAGATCGTCCACGCCGGTCATGGGCAGCTTGCAGGTAAAGCACTCGCGCAGTGCCCACTTGTCGTCCGGGTGCTCGGTGACAACGCCCTCTTTATTATAGGTGATAATGGTCACGTTCTGTGCGGCGGCAAAGGCGCACAGCTCGGGTACGTACTGGGCATCCAGCTGTTTCTGGTACAAAGTCTCGCCGGTGCGGCAGTCGATGATCTTGCCGCCGTTGTAAGAAAGGATGCAGCCGCCCTTTTTATCCAGCCCAGTTCCTTTGCCAGCGGCAGCACGCCCGCGGTGGGACGGCCGGATGCCAGCACGATGGTGACACCCTTCGCAATTGCGGCATCCAGTGCGGCGCGGGTGCGGGGTGTAACTTCTTTCTGGCTGTTGGTCAGGGTGCCATCCAGATCCAGTGCCAGAACTTTGATCTCTGCCATATAAAATCCTCTCAATTTATATAAAGGTAAAAAAGCACTTACCCTCTTATTGTACAATGAAATGCCATCATCTTTCAACCCTTGCAGAGACGTTTGTGGAAAAAGTGGTGGCACTTGAGCAGGATTTTACATCCCTTTCCGGCTTTTTACGTTGGCGCGGATGCAGCCGCACCGGTTTTACCAAAGCTTTGCGGCGGCATGGGTTTTTCCCCGCAAGGCGGTGCGCTACAATAAAAGCGTTCCCACAAGAAGCAAAAACGGGGCCTGAGGCAGGCCCGCAATGTTTGATTGAATGAAAAGAGAGGACCACGTCATGAAAGAAAACAAGATCTCCCGCCGCAGCTTTCTCAAGTTTGGCGCAGCTGCTTCTGCCGTCGGCATGATGGCTGCTGCACCCGTTGCCGCAAACGCAGCACAGCCGGATGCGGATGCCGCAGCCGACGAGGAGAACTGCCTGCTGGGCCTGTTCCAGAAACCCAAGTACATCTTCCTGTTCATCGGCGACGGCATGGGCACTGCCCAGATCCAGTCTGCCCGCTTCTACAAGGGCACCGTGGACAACAACGGCGCTGTGACCGAGGCCGACCTGAGCTTCACCAGCTTCCCCACCGTGGGCAGCGTGACTACCTACGACAGCACTTCTTTCTGCCCGGACTCCGCTTCCACCGCAACCTCCATCGCCACTGGCCACAAGACCGAGAGCGGTGTCATCAATATGTGCCCGTGGACCCGCGATGTGCCCTATGAGACCATTGCCGAAAAGCTGCACGCCCAGAAGGGCTACAAGGTGGGCGTCATCTCCTCGGTCAATATCGACCACGCCACTCCCGCCGCCTTCTACGCTCATCAGAAGACCCGCAAGAACTACTACCAGATCGGCGTAGAGCTGGCAAACTCCGGCTTTGAATACTTTGCCGGCGGCGAGTTCCAGAAGGTGAACGGCGACGGCACCGGCCCCAACAACCACGAGGTGGCTGCTCAGGCCGGATACAATGTGGTCACCACGCAGGCAGGCGCTGCCGCCCTGACCGCAGGCGCAGGCAAGACCCTGATCATTGCCGAAAATCTGGCAGACGGCAAGGCCATGAACTACGCCATGGATGCCGCCACAGGCGAGTGGCAGCTAACCGACTACGTGAAAAAGGGCATCGAGCTGCTGGATAACCCCAAGGGCTTCTTCCTCATGACCGAGAGCGGTAAGATCGACTGGGCCTGCCATGCAAACGATGCCGCTGCTTCCATCCACGATGTGCTGGAGATGAGCAACGCCGTGCAGGCTGCCGTGGAGTTCCAGCAGAAGCACCCCAATGATACCCTGATCCTCGTCACTGCCGACCACGAGACCGGCGGTATGGCCATCGGCTACAAGACCACCAACTACGACACCTTCCTGACCAATCTGGCCCATCAGAAGATGTCCTACGCAAAGTTTGATTCTACCTATGTGCAGAACTACATCGCCAACAAGACTCCTTTTGAAGCTGCCATGCAGGATGTGAAGGCAAACTTCGGCCTGACCCTGCCCACCGACCCGGATGCCGCCAACGCCGGCAAGCTGCTGCTGACCGACTACGAGGTGCAGAACCTGCGCACCGCCTACGAGCGCACCCTGAAGGTCGGCTCTGCCAGCCAGAAGGACATGTCTCAGCAGGACTATGAGCTGTACGGTACCTATATCCCGTTCAGCATGGCAATCTGCCATACCATCAACCACAAGTCCGGCATGGATCATACCACCTACGCCCACACCGGTGCCATGGTGAACGTCTACGCCAACGGCGTGGGTGCGGAGAAGTTCGGCGGCGTGTTCGACAACACCGAGATCTTCCACAAGCTGGCCGACCTGACCAAGGTCAAGTAAAGCTTCACCGGACTGATTTTCCATATTTTTCCCGGATAAAATAAAACCTCCCTGCTCTGGAACCGCAGCGACTGCGGCCGGGCAGGGAGGTTTTGCGTTGATTATGCTGTTTGCCTTTGCGGCTCCGCGGGTGAAAAACAAATCGGGAAAGTCCGCAGACTTTCCCGATTTGTAATTTAGAAAATGATTCCGCTGAATATGGCCAGAGCAAAGCGGAGGCCATTCAAAATTTAATTGTTGATCTCCGAGAAGCCCTCCAGCTTGCTGGTGCAGTGGGGGGCAGCGCACTGCCTTGATGGAGATCTCGCTCTGGCAGTAGGGGCACACCTTGGTGGTGGGGGCTGCCGGTGCAGCAGGCTCTGCGGGCTTCTTGTGCAGGGCGTTGATGGTCTTGATGACTACGAACAGCACGAATGCCACGATCAGGAAGTTGATGATGGCATTGATAAAGGAACCAATGCCGATCATCACATCGCCCACATGGATGCCGACGTCTGAGAAATCGGCGTTTGAAAAACAGGCCGATGGCGGGGTTGATGATGTCGTTCACCAGTGAGTTGACGATGGCGGTAAAGGCACCGCCAGATCACAACACCGACTGCCATATCCAGCACATTGCCGCGCATGGCAAAGGCCTTGAACTCTTCAAAAAACTTTTTGATGCCCTTGACTTCTTTTTCTGCC
>ENA-OQES01000152-OQES01000152.1-human-gut-metagenome-genome-assembly--contig:-NODE-152-length-29106-cov-4.374823_pt1 | contig 29106 bp, 30 predicted proteins | sample MGYA00242798_ERZ504641 | MGnify/ENA primary metagenome ERZ504641 (study PRJEB26092, sample SAMD00036327) | human gut metagenome | host: Homo sapiens | study: EMG produced TPA metagenomics assembly of...
TGTCACGCTGCAGCATGTGTACAGTGTGATACGTCCACGCACCGCCATGCCAAACCGGTACGGTTGAGCACGTTGAGCACCGCCACCAATCGCAGCAGCCTCAATGGTCTGAAGACGGGCAAGGCGATGGACACCAGCATCAGCAGATTGCCTTGAACCAGGCTTTCTTGTCCTTCGCCAGCAGAATCGAAACCGACGTAGTCGACGATGAACGCCATCCAGATGATGTTGATCACCGTTTCGCACAATACGATATGCGTTCTCGCCAGCACTTCCCACGAATACGCGAACAGGAACACCAACGCCAATGCCGTCATGAACCATTCCGTCGCACGACGCCATTTGTTCAATGTCATACCCTTTCCTTTCTTCCCGACTGCCATCATACGGGTCTACCCCCGCGCGCGACCGTCAGCCTTTGAGGGGCATGAGGTTGTTGAGAGGCTGCCCGTTGGCGTAGCAGCGTACATTGCCCAATGCGATGGCGATGACGCGGCGCTCGGTGGACTCCAAATGGTTGCCGCCCGCCACGTGTGGCGTGACCAGGCAACGCGGCTCGCTCCACAATGGCGATTCCTCCGGCAGCGGTTCCGGTTCGGTCACGTCGATGCCCGCGCCTCGGATTGCGCCGTCCGCGAGCGCTTCGGCGAGCGCCTGACTGTTGATGGCGTCGCCGCGGCCCGCGTTGATGATGATGGCGTCGTTTTGGAGTTTGCTGATGCGTTTCGCATCGAGCAGGTGGCGCGTTGTCGGGGTGGATGGTACGCACATGGCGATCACATCGGCGTATTGCAGGACGTCGTCGAGGGAATCGAAACCGACCATATGATCGATGCCCGGCGCTTCGACGGCGAGATTACGGCGAATGCCGATGGTTGTCATTCCGACGTTTTTGCAGAGTCGTGCGAAGTGTGATCCGATGTCGCCGGTTCCGATGATGAGCGCCGTTTTTCCGTTGGGGCTGATGGCGCGGCCCGCGTCCTGCCACATGGCGTTCGGGTTGCTTGCCGCGTAGATGTGCAGGTTCTTCATGATGGCCCACATCATGGCGAACATGTGTTCGGAGACGCTTTGTCCGTAGGCTCCGGTGGCGTTGGTGAGCATGGATCCGGGCTGTAGGATGCCGGGGTGCTGGTATTTGTCGACGCCGGCACTCCAAGTTTGAAGCCATTCGAGTTTGGGGCATTGCGCGCATTCCTCGGGCGCGATGTTGCCGATGACCGCGGTGGCTTTGGCTTTGAGTTCCTCCGGTACTGCGGCGGTCCAGCTCATGCTTCCCCGTTGGGTCGAATCGCCGACGAATTCCTGTGGTATGTCTTTCGCGGCACGTATGAATTGCGCACGTTCGGATTCGGTCAACGGCAGGCAGTTGACGATCAGTTTGCGGTCGTTCCATATTCCCATGCGTTTTACCCTATGGCAATCGTCGGATATAGGGTTTCACGTTGGGTTTTGGGTCAGACGCCGAGTTCGTCGGTGTCAAGGATGATGGTGACCGGACCGTCGTTGGCGAGCCGCACGCGCATGTGGGAGCCGAATCGTCCTTCTTTTACTTCGAGTCCTTGCGCGCGCAGGGCGTCGTTGAATCCGTTCCATATCTGTTCGGCGTGCGCGGGCGCTCCGGCTTTCACGAAGCTTGGACGGTTGCCTTTGCGCACGTCCGCGTATAGCGTGAATTGGGAGATGGACAGCACGCTGCCGTCCGCGTCGTGGATGGAACGGTTCATTTTGCCGTTCTCGTCTTCGAAGACGCGCAGGTTGGCGATTTTGCGGGCGAGCCAGTCGATTTGTTTCGCTCCGTCCGTGTCTTCCACTCCGACAAGCAGCACATAGCCGATGCCCTATATGCTGTGGTTCGAATGTGGCGTCGACTTCTCCACTTGTCTCGTCGACCACGTCGACGGTTCCTTCGCTGACCTTCTGCAATACGATGCGCATATTCCGTCCGTCCGTTCTTTTCAGCCGGCGTAGTCGACGATGGCCTGCGTGACCTGTTTCAGATAGTCGAGCGACGTCTGCCAATCGTCCGGCACTTCGATGGAATGGTTGGCACCAGCATACGTGTGCACATGGTCGGTGAGCAGATGCGCTTTGGCGTCATCGTAGTATGGGTCGGCGTCACCTGCGCAGATTAGCGGCATCGGGCTGCCGGCAGTTCCCGGCAGCGGCGCGGGAATGACCGACTTGTGCTTGTCGAATGGCGGCGGGTTGAGTACCGGGGTGAGCAGCACCACGCGCAATCCTAGTTTTGCGGAATGCGGATATGAGAGTGTGGAGAGCGATTTGGTGACGACCAGCAACTGCGGCTCCTCACCCGATTCGGCAGCATGTTCGAGCGCCGCCTTGCGCCATTCGTCGACCACGCGTTCCATGCAGGCGATCATTTCCGGAAACTCGACGCTTTCTGTCAGTTTCAGGTCGAGCCGGTCCACGAACCATCCGTTGGCCGCAAGCGCCTGCGCTGCCCAGTACAGCAGCGGTCGGTCTACGGTGTAGCCAATGCCCGGCATGATGAGCACGTGCTTGCCGGTTTCGGTGTTCTTCACACGGTTCTTACCCCATGGTGTGACCGCTGGTGTGACGTTTTTCGTTGTTGGTTGCGTGCCGTTCTTGCCCATGCTGTGTTTGATTCGCCTTTTCGTGTGTTCCGTCCGTCTTGGCCGGTCGTTGTGGCCGGCGTCGTTTCCCGTATTGCATGCTAGGCGGCGCCGGCTACAATCGTTTCCGTCAGTTCACCATGCATTGGTTGTTGTGGATTTTCGTGGCCATGTCGTTCGTTTCGGCGTCGTAGCTGTTCCAGCTAGGTTTTCTCATCCCATATTTCATAGCGGCCTCTTTTCGGATGACTACGTTCATTGTATGAAGCATTGAACGCACAGCAGTCGAAACGACCAAAACATCAGCCGAGCAGCTCATACACATTGCGCATGGCGAGCAGCCCGTCCGTCATCCACCGGTAGGCTTCCGTCATGTCACCGGAGAAATCCACATCACGATGCACCCAAAGATGCCAGTTTTTGTCGGCTTCCGGCTCGTCCCACATCACCTCGCCTAGATTTGCCAGTATCCGTTTAACGGAATCCCTCATGGTGTAGAGCTTCGCGTACTGGAACGTGTCGGTGAAGTACAGGTCGACCGTAATATAGCCGCCACGGATATTCAGCTTCCCATCTGGGTGGCAGATTTCCGAACCCATGCCGAGACTTGTCCATGTGTCGTTGTTTGTCTTGCGGCCGGATGGATCGCCATACACGTCGACAAAATCAGCCCGTGTTGCGGCATATTCGTACAATCCATTCCAGAAACTACGCCGCAGCGAGATATTACTGCCGACTTACCGCAATTCGTTCAAAGTTCTGCCGTCCGCGACTTTCCACACTGTCCACCCGTTGATCTGCTTGTCCTCGCCGGTTTCGAGCATTCTGGCACGGCGAAACGCGCCGGATGGACTGTCGAATAGCTCGCCGTTGGTCAAGCGGATGCGATGGTCTTCGGTTACGGTAGCCTTGGCGGTTACGCCAGCGTAACAGCTTTCCAGCACATCTCCAGCCGCGAGGACTCCGCGTTTGCACAAATCGGCGAAATCAACGGCATTCTGTTCACGTTCCCCTTGGCGCGCGTTCCGATTACGCAAAGTCCACATAACCTGTTCCCCTGCCGTGGGCCGTACCCACACCTGCATTGCGAGATCGGCAAGTCTGGCTCCGCGCTGTGCGATCTTCTGTTCATCCCATTGCGAAGCATCGTGCAGTTCCGCGGAAATGGATAGGTATTCGCTATCGTATCCGCCGACCGCACGGTTCTTCTTCTGTTCGAACGTTCCGTCGGAAAGCTTCGAATTGTATGCGGTCAGTGTCAGATTACCCAGACTGTTCGCCAATAGCGGGAATCGGTCGAGGTCTGCGAGCATATTGCGCCATTCGGCGTGCGCCATGGCGTTCTGCGGCATGATGTGTTCGATGGTGTATTCGCTGAAGGACCGCGGATCCTTGGGGTGGTTATAGTTCTCCAAGCCGGCAAGCAGATACTTGCATCGCCAGGCAGGCCGGTACAGGTTCTCGCCGAGCAACGCCTGTCTGAATTCACTGTCCGTAGGCATGCGTGTGGCTTTGGCGGTCTCGGTGATGAGTAGTGCGGCGAAGGTTTCGGCCAAATCACCTTCAGCCGAATCAAGTCTGACGATCAGCGACGGAACGAGCTTGTTCAATCCGTTGCTGGATACCGAGCAGATCATTCTGCGGAACAGATACGATTCAAGATCCGCAAGCATGCGCAGCAGTCCATCACAACTTACGCGATCACGCTTCCATGCCGCGAACATGTACATAACCAACGGGTCCGTAACCTTGCTGTCCAGTTTTTGAATTGATTCGAGACGGCGGTCCACGTTCATATCGCCGCTGCCAGCGGCGGCAACGCCTTTGATAGCGGCATAGTACTTGGCGTATTCCAGCATGTTCGCCAGAAGATTACGCGTGCGTTCCATGCGCAGCAAGGAACTGTCGGCCGCGAAACGTTTGAATTCCGCGTACATGACGCGGCCTTTGAGCACGGGCTTTTTTAATGTAACGACCATCCAGTCGTGCAGAAACGCATCGAATGAGAGGTTGCCGAGAACACGTTCCATGGGTAGCCAATAGTCTTCGTATAAGGTTTTCTGCTCGGTCATGGAGCACCCCATGAGCATGTAGTTGCGTACCAGGTCGGAAGTCTCCAGATCAAGCCCAGTGGAATTCATTGATTCGAATACCAGTTGCGGTTCGTCACGAACTTGGTCCAAGGTGACAGATACGACTTCGAGACGCTGCAGACCGTTCCACACCACGTTCGTATCATCGATTGCGGCAACCAGCGAACGGAACAAATCAAGATTTGCTTCCAGCCGGGAACCCGTATTGGCATGGTTCGGCCGATCAGGGGCGACCACATGGTCGCACATGCTGTGCAGCACTTCCCTATCGTCGCCGGAAAGCGTCAGCTTGTAGCGGCCTTCGCCGGTTGCATACTTGTCGACAAGATAGCCACGGTCGATGAGCATGTCTGCGGAGAATCGCAGGTTTTCAGGGCGCTCTCGAGCATATTCGGCCAGTGCGATAAGCAGCAGGGTCACCGAGGTGAGGCGCTGCTGGCCGTCGATGAGCAGACACCTGCTGACACCATCCGGGTCGATGCCGACTTCCTGCATCCATACGACCGACCCGGTGAAATGCGTTCTCTCAGGGTGCCGGCCAGCCGTTACGATGTCAGCCCACAATTGCCGGCACTGCGTCTCGCCCCATGAGTATCTGCGCTGATACACCGGTACTGTGAACCGAAGCGAACCGGTTAATAAGTCCAGCAGGATTTTCTTGCCAGCGTCCATGGCGTTCTTTACCCTTGTCTCTGAATAATCACTTTAATATTATGCAGATAGCATAATATTCGCATCAATGTCTATCATTCAACAGGTCTTATAATTCTATATATATTCTGTGTATATATTATACAGATGCTTTGCTAAAAGCCACATGGTTTTTGGAGAAAAATATCTACAATTTCTTACCGCGCTCTTTGATAAAAAAGATAACAGATAAAACTTATTCAATTAGCCGCAGAAATATAATTATTTTTTCAAAAAATAATCTTTCTGTGACGCAATTCTATAGACTTCATCTAGAAAAGCACACCATCTTTCCTTCCACCTATCTAGTAAATCTAAAATATCTGCTTTTGTGCTATTTCCCCCAATCTCTGCAGCTGTTTGCCCTCCATGGGCAATACTGTTTCGATAGCGAACCACGGGATCGATATCTTGGTTCACTCTTTCCAGCTGGTTTATAGCTGAATCTAAATTAAAAAATTTACAAATAAAAACAACCTGCGATCGCTGCATAAAAGAACCATTATCTGGCCAAAAAATCAGGATTAAGCTTTTCGCATCCCTTTCTGATGATACAGATGATTTTTCCAAGGGACCGGACCAATACCTCACATAGCTACCAGCTGTCACCCCTGATTTAGAATTACCTTGCGCCTTAGAATTACCTTGGTCCGATTCGGCCGAATTAGAAGCAGACTGAATCATTGGGTACATGCCAATTAGCCGAAAAGGAGTAGACAGATTCTTCTGTTTTCCTCTGAATGAGGCAGCAACTTCAATCAAACTCCTACATAGTCCGCGCAACATCTTCTCATATGCCGCGAACATCATCACGTAAGAAAGCCCTCTGACAGCTTTTTTGTATGTTCGCCAATTCCAACTCATTCATATCTTCTCCAGCCCTAAGATCATGGGCCCTCGTTACGAATTTTTTGATAGAATCAATTTCTTCTTTAAATTCGTCCTTAATTGGGGAAATGTCAAATTCACGCATTTCTCAGGAATCCATCCCTAGCATATTCAATCCTAAATTGGACTCTAGGACGAGAATTCGTCGCCCCAGTAATAGCCTGCACAAATTTCTTATCTGCAACCCAATCCTGCTCTGCCGATGGCTCAATGTCTGGCCTTGCTTCTATAGCAAGAGCAGCACCCACTGCAATACCCTCGAAATAATTCACCGGCGTTGTAGATCTTGAACGAGTGGCACCCTCAGGAAAACACTTCGCCAAAAATTGAAAAGTACTTTCAAAACATGTCCTAAAATTCCTTAAAGCATCTGCATCATCCTCAGCATGTTTGGCAGTATAATTATTTAAGAAATCTCTAACTGAATGATCAAATTTCAAATAATCGTCATGGAATGCAAAGAAACGCAGAACACATTCTTCTAATGTTCCATCTTTTTCTTTTCTCTTCGGAACCCGAACAACAGTTCTAAAATCGGGGTTAACGGATAATTCCCTCAAAAGTTCTATGAAAGGTCCCCGGAAGATACATTCTCTAATTTCCTGATCGGTCAGTTTGATTCCACCTGTATTGAGACGTTCAAACAGATCAAAACGAACCCGCTTATCGCTTAAATCATCTAATACGGTTACCTTCATCGGCCTAATTAACAACAAATCAGAGAGATCAGCAGGCAATTCCTCAAAAGTTAAGCCATTGAACGACGTGAGTTTTTCCAAACCCGTCAACGTCAGCGGCTTCCCCAGCAAACCTGCAGCTTGCCGCTGATCGGCATTCCCCGCAAAAGAAACGAGAGTAAGTGTCCTTTGCAAACCATCAACGACTTCCCATTCTAGGCCAGATGCGGAATCAGTATTGGTTGCCATAAAAAGATTCGGAACCGGAATCCCCAAAAACAAAGATTCCACTAACCGCGACTGACGCTCAGCATCCCAGCGGAATTCTCTCTGATACGATGGCGCTACTTCAATTTTCTTTGTCGCCACTCTTCGGACTAGCTCATCTACGGTTATATCATAAGTGTTAAAAGACACTTTTCTTCGTTGCGCATTCAACTCATTTCGCATCTTCGGTAAGTCCATAAGCCAATCCTTAATATAAAGTTCCCACAGCGGATAGAAAATATGTTACTCCCCCATAAGTATCCAGCCTGTATACTTGTTCAAGCTAATGTAAACAAATCAGGGACAAACAATGACTAACACCAACGAGAGAATACACATGCCACTACTCGTTGATTTCAATGCATACCCGGTGAAGAATGTACTGGACACTCTCCTGCAAGACAAAAGCACAAAGCAGAACATCATCTACGCAACTGATGCGTACGTGGACGCCGAACCGACCGCCACGGAAATGGCACCGATACTTGCCCAGCAGATTTCAGGCGAAACCCCCCTACCGTATGCATTGTGCCACGAGTACAGAAAAATCTTGGATGAGCAAACAGACCGTACCAAGGCCAAAGGCGGAAGTATTCACACCATCATGGATGGTGAACCAGATGGTCAATAACCTTGATGAGGAATGGTTCGGCAGAAAGCACGTATTCAACACAGAGTTGGAAGACCATTCTTGGATTCCTACGGAGGGGGAGATCGCGTTCCCGTCTACGAAAAAGCACGACTGGCACGACTATGTAGACAGCCGCCGATTGGAAATCACCTGCGGCGAAGCCCCAATTCCTTGTATCGCGCTACGACGCCGCTACAGGAGCAATACTGCCCATCAGCCAACGCATTGGCTTGCTCGATCGCAAGCTACGCATCGTAGATGAGCACACGGAAGATGACCTCATGTGGTGGAAGTGGACATTGAGGGCATTCCAAAGCGTATACGGCTACGAATTCCAAGGCGACAGCCTACTAATCGCACGCGCGAACCTGTTGCTTACCTTCGTAGATCATTACCGCAATAGATTCGGCACCAACCCGGGCAAGAAGCATCTCAAGCAGATTGCAAATGTAATCGTCTGGAACCTCTGGCAGATGGATGGATTGACCGAGACGATACCATTCCACAAACCGCCCGAGAAAGAGGTCGGATTCGACATGCTCGACATGCTGAGCATGCTTGATGAGCCAAGTTCGCAGGAAGTACCAGTGTTTGTCCGGTTATACGACTGGAGAGCAAAAACTTCGTTATCATATAGCCAACTGTTGAAGGGAGCAAAACAATGAAGTTCGATTACATAATTGGCAACCCGCCGTATCAGGAAATGACTGAATCTGACAGCTCAAGACTTCCTCCTATCTACAACAATTTCATGGATAGCGCTTATGAAATAGCAACAGTTGTCGAGCTAATCACTCCGGCCAGATTCTTATTCGACGCAGGATATACCCCTAAAGATTGGAATAAGAAAATGCTGAATGACAAGCATCTAAAAGTCATTCAGTATGAATCTGACAGCAAGAAAGTTTTTCCTGATAATGATATTAAGGGCGGAGTTGCAATCACCTACCGCAACTCCGAAAAAAACATTAGGTCCCATCGTTATTTTCACTAAATATCCGGAACTTAATACAATTATTCATAAAATCAACAAGATCCCCCCCCCTCACGATTCCTTAGTGAAGTTATTTCATCACCGTTAAGTTTCAAATTATCTAATACGTTCAAAGAAGAACATCCCGAATTAACGGACAGACTTAGAAGCAGTGCATTCGCATCTCTTTCCACAATCTTCTTCGACAAAAAACCTGATGACAATAACTCGTACATTGCTATAGTCGGTTTAGAAAAAGGGAAACGAACAACTAAATATATTCGAAAAGACTATATTGAAGACACGGGAGCAACACTCAATCACTACACTCTTCTGATGGCGAAAGCAATTGGTTCCGGCGTATTCGGAGAGACCTTATCAAAAGGACAAATAGCCCCACCTGGCACTGGATATCTCCAAACATTTATCGGCATAGGATCATACCAAACATATGAAGAAACTGAAAACACTGGCAAATACATTAAAACCAAATTTTGCCGCGCCCTTCTCGGGGTTTTAAAAATTACCCAAGACTGTCCGGGACCTAAATGGGCATTCGTACCTCTACAGGATTTCACTGACGAGTCCGACATCGATTGGTCGAAATCCATCCCGGAGATTGACCAGCAGCTGTACAGGAAGTATAGGCTTGAAGACGACGAGATTGAGTTCATTGAGTCTCATGTCAAGGAGATGAACTGATGGCGTTCTCTGATATCACCGGCAAAGTGAGGAGCACACGCCCGGCACTCCCCCAAATCTATGCATACACCACTCCGGAAATCCGTCGTCATGATGGATGGACGAAAATCGGCTATACCGAGCAGGACGTGAACGTCCGTATCGCGCAACAGACCCATACGGCAGATGTCATCGCGAAACTCGAATGGCACGGAAACGCCACTTACGAAGATACCGGCGAAGTGTTCCACGACACTGATTTCCACACCTATTTGCGCAATCTCGACATCAACGATCAACCCGGCACCGAATGGTTCGAGATTAATCCCCCGAATGCGAAGGGTAGGTTCCATGAGTTCCGCGAGAATCATGGAATTCTTGACGGTCTCGGAGCCTCCGACTATGAGCTGCGCGCCGAGCAGAAGGCTGCGGTTAGCAAGACACTGGATTACTTCCAGCTGCACGAGCAGGGTGAATTCCTGTGGAACGCGAAGCCGCGTTTTGGCAAGACCCTGGCTACGTATGACCTGTGCAAGCGTCTGCCCATGGCTAGGGATGGCAAGGCGAAGCGCATCCTCGTTGTGACGAACCGTCCCGCAATTGCGAATTCCTGGTATGACGACTATGCCAAGTTCGTCGGCACCGATTCCGGCTGGCGGTTCATCAGCAGTGTGGACGCTTTGACTGGCAGGCCATACTGCATCAGCCACGACGAATACCTGCATCTTGCATGCAAGGGCAAGCTCCCGAATTCCATCGAGTTCATCAGCCTGCAGGATCTGAAGGGCTCCATTGAGTTCGGCGGTCATTACGACAAGCTGAAGTATGTGGCGGAATACGAGTATGATCTGCTCGTCATTGATGAGGCTCACGAAGGCGTGGACACGTACAAGACGGATGTTGCCTTCGACCATATCAAACGCAGGAACACGCTGCACCTGTCCGGAACGCCGTTCAAGGCCATCGCGAACGACAAATTCCCCGAAGACGCGATCTACAACTGGACGTATGCGGACGAACAGCAGGCCAAGAGGGACTGGAACGATTCGGAGCGGCGCAACCCATATGAAAACCTGCCGAAGCTCAACATGTTCACATACCAGATGTCCGACATCATCGAGAGCGAAGTGACACAGGGCATGCAGATCGATGGCGAGCAGACCGAGTACGCATTCGACCTGAATGAGTTCTTCGAGACGAAGGATGGGCGATTCGTTCACTATGACAATGTGAAACGTTTCCTCGACGCTCTGGCCACACAGAAGAAATACCCGTTCTCCACGCCAGAACTGCGCGACGAGCTGCGCCACACGTTCTGGATGCTCAACCGCGTGGATTCTGCCCGAGCCCTTGCCAAAATGCTCCGACAGCATGAGGTGTTCAAAGACTACGAGATCATCCTTGCAGCCGGTGACGGCAAAATCGATGACGACGAGGAGAACGAGAAGTCGTTCGACAAAGTTCGCGACGCTATCGCCAGAGCAGAGAGGGGCGGAGAAAACACCAAGACAAAGACCATCACTTTGTCGGTCGGTCAGCTGACCACAGGCGTGACGGTTCCCGAATGGATGGGCGTGCTCATGCTATCAAACATGAAGAGTCCGGCGCTGTACGTGCAAGCCGCATTCCGCGCGCAGAACCCTTGCTTGTTCTATAGGAATGGCAAATATCAGCGCAAGGAGAATGCGTACGTGTTCGATTTCGACCCGGCACGTTCGCTGACCGTGTTCGAGGAATACGCAAACGACCTATATTCCGGCACCACGTGTGGAGGCGGCAACACCGACTCACGCAAACAGAACGTGCGTCGGCTGTTGAACTTCTTCCCCGTAATCGGCGAAGACGAAGACGGCGAAATGGTGGAACTGGACGCCGAACAGGTGCTCTCCATCCCACGCAAGATTCATTCGCGTGAAGTTGTGCGCCGCGGCTTCATGTGCGATTTCCTGTTCCAGAACATCAGCAACATCTTCCATGCCCCGACCGAGGTGATTGAGACCCTACAGCAGCTGGAACCATACAAGGCTCCGAAAGAAGACCTCAGAGTCAAGGCAGGAACCGCCGATGAACTTGATCTCAATGAGAACGGCGAAGTGTCCATTCCGGATGAGCAGGTCATCGGCAAATCCAAGGACCTGTTCGGAGACAAAGTGTATGGCGATATCGATGACAAACTTAATTCCGTAATCGACTCCATTGTCTCCAAGAAACCGGAGAATCCCGAAAAGGATTTCCTTGCCGATCTCCAGAAAGCTGTTGGCGTCAGCGTCGTCGAACCATTGGTCGAAGCCGCCAAGCAGAACTACGGCTCCGATATGAAGGCTTCCCAACAGAAGAAGGTCGAACGCAAGATCAAGGCCGATGTGAATAACCGTATCAACCGCGAGTACGGCGACTACAACATCGAGAAGAACCGCATCGAACGCGACCGTACGCAAGCACTCGAAAATGCCAAGAGCCAAGCTGAGGAAGAGCAAATCAATCAGGCACATGACAAACGGATTGAAACCGCTCGTCTGAATCTTATTGATAATCTCAAGCAGTCGCGCAGCGAAATGGTCCAATCCGCTGGCGAAACCGTGGTAGGTGAGATTGAAACCGCGAAGAAGGAAGCTCAGAAGAACAGCATCGAAAACGGCATCCGCGACCATCTGCGCGGTTTCTCCCGCACAATCCCGTCATTCCTCATGGCCTACGGAAACGAGAACACCACACTTGAATCGTTCGACAGCATCATTCCGGACCGTGTATTCAAGGATGTCACCAGCATCACCGTGGACCAGTTCAGGCTTCTGCGCGACGGCGGAGAAGTGACGAACCGTGTGACCGGTGAAAAAGAACATTTCGACGGCCACCTGTTCAACCCTGTTGTGTTCAATGATTCCGTGCTTGAATTCATCCATCTGCGCAGCAAACTCGCCGACTATTTCGATGAATCCCACAAAGAAGACATCTTTGACTATGTACCACCCCAGAAGACCAACCAGATCTTCACCCCGCGCAAAGTCGTAGTGGAAATGGTCGATATGCTCGAACAGGAGAATCCGGGCTGCTTCGACGATCCGACGCACACGTTCGCCGACCTGTATATGAAATCGGGTATGTACATTACCGAAATTATCAAGCGTCTGTACAACAACAAGGCAATGCGACGCTACTTCCCGGATGATCACATTCGTCTGGCACATATCCTCGAACACCAGGTGTATGGCATCGCGCCTACCGAGATTATCTATCAGATCGCGACCCACTATATCCTCGGATATGACAACAAATTAGGCAAGGGTCTGCACACGCATTTCGCAATGGCTGACTCCGCTCAGCTCGCGAAAGAAGGCAAACTTGCTGAGTTCGTGGACAAAGCGTTTGAAGAATAGCGAAACGCTTTGAGCCGATGACAGAGCTGATGGGGTGGGTGGATAGCAGACGGATAATCTGCTATCCACCCACCCCATCGCTTTCAGTCGTCTATCTCAATCGCATGAATCGTGACTTCCGCGTCATCTTCCAAGGCATTGGTTTTCTTGAATTCCGGGCGAAGTTCCATGCCGGTCTCATCAAAATCACCATTCAGATTACGTACCAGCACATCGGCCAATCGGCCGCCCATAGGTTTGAACGTCGCATAGGTTATCACCCCGGAAATAGCACCGCCAACAACGGGCACAACCTTGGCAACAGCCTTCCCAACCGACTCCTTCACCACCCGTTTGCCAACCATCGCGCCGATTTTCTTGAGCAGTGGATACCAAGTCGTTTTCGTCAAAGCCTGTTGCGTGATCTTCTTGCCCATGTTCTTGCCGACTTCCCTGGCAAGCTTTCCTACCAACATCGCCGAACCTGACGCGCCGAGCATCACACCCAAATACGCAAGGACTCGGACTTTGGCACCTTCATTCAGTTCCGACTCGTCGGTGAACAAATCATCCTCGCCGAAAAGATAGGCGATTTTCTGCGCCAGATTGATCGCGAAGCCAAAATACTGGGCCACATCAGCACCTCCGATGGCAACGGCGGCAGGGCCACCGGGGATTCCTGCCACAAAGGAGGCAAGAGTGGTCTGATTCGTCGACTTCTTGATCACCCCGTCCGCCTTCTTCCGCAGCGACTCCGCCGTATACACATGCTGTGGGCCATGCTCCAGAATCTCATCGAGATATTCCGAATCGGCGAATTGCTGCCGCAGAAACGCTTCCCTATCAACCCTAATAACCGGAAGCTTCGCAACGCTTCCGATCATATTTATCGCCACATCGTAAAGCTCTTCGTCGGTTTTCTTAGCCATGTTCTCTCCACTCCGATAAGACGCATCGTGCTTAATGCCCATGGTATCCGCTCCTTTATTTGTTCGATGGATAATATGCGGGCAATCCGCATTCACCATGAGCCATGTTTTCTCCGCGAGCGCGACGGGCTTTCAACAGATAGGATCTGCTTCCAGGTTAGTAATTCGTCAGAATGCGTCCGCGCGCCTTCACGCACTCTCAGCAATCTCATGCATCTACATCTCAATTACATACTTTATCACTCATGCGGCATGTTCAATCGCCAAAGAATGCACAGCCTTTTATATCAGCGTCCATCCAAGGCTACGTTTACGTCCTGAAATACGGTGAGCCTCTTTTCTATCTCATTGCTGCTACGAGCAGCAACAGCTTCCAAGTCTCTTAGCAATGCTCAAATCCAGGGTCTCTTCCTTTTGCCAAGCCACATAGGCATGTATAAATCAACCAATACCCACCTTTCTGAACTACACTGTTCCTAGAAGAGTTTCCGTGTTGAAAGGGGCGCTCAAGGCACCGGTGCCGCCGTTGCCAAGGGAATGCAGGACGCCGGAAACCAGGCCGTGCACATCGCGCAGGATGCGGGCGACGCCATCGCGAAAGGCGCTCAGGACGCAGGCGCCGGAATCGCCGACGGAGTGCAGCAGTTTGGCAAAGGAATAGCAGACGGATTGAAACAGCTCCCGGAGATCAAACTGCCCAAGTTCGGGTGGGCAAGAAATAAGCCGGAGAGTCACGCCGTGAGCACCGAGTTTCTTTTGTCGTTTCGCGGGACTCTTCCATCTGATCATCATCAACACGTGCCACAAACAAGCCAACAAGCATTTTGGGGAGGGCTATTCGTGCGATGTTGCGCTCTATCATTGATAAAAGCATCCAGCAACCGCATATAGTAAGGAATCGCATGCGTTATTTCACTTCGGACACGCATTTCGGCCATCCACTAGTCACCGCGCTGCGCGGGTTCCTGAACAATGGCAAGCTACGTGCTGAGTACCTCGACATCTGGCAGACGCAGACCCGCACCGCCGCACACGCGTGGATCAAACAATATGTGCACGACAATCAGACATCGTTCAAAGCGATCTGCGACATCGCACGTCATGAGAACACCATCATCGACAATATCAACGAGATCGTCGGGCACGACGACGAACTGTGGATTCTCGGCGACCTCTCCTACCGTTGCACCGTCGAGCACACACTCGAATGTCTGCGCCGCATCAACTGCCGGCATTTGCATCTGATCATCGGCAACCACGACCGCAACTTCCGCTTCCGATTCAATGACATGCTATACGAAGACGTGTTCGAGACCATCGATGACTACTGCGAAATCGACATGGAACTTCCCGTTCTCGATGAATCCGGCAAAATAACGGTGGCGACCACGCAGCAAAGCATCGCCATGAGCCACTTCCCCAGACTCTCGGCATTGGCCGAAGAACACGGCGATTGGCCGAGCAACTGGAACGAGTTCGCCGATATGGCGCCTACCACCGAAGGCTGGCTGCTCTACGGCCATACGCATCAGGACGTTCCCGACGGCACCGATCCGCGAAGTGTGAACGTGGGACTCGACGCATGGGATTCAAGCCCGTCAGCGAACAGCAGATCCTCGCCTGGCTTGCCTCCCGGAACTCCAACCAATCAAGGTGAATTCCACCCTGAGCATGAATCCGGACTGTAGAATGCCGGGTCGCTGGTATTTGTCGACGCCGGCGCTCCAGGTTTGCAACCATTCGAGTTTGGGACACTGTCGGCATGTTCCCGGATCAACATTGCCGATGATGGCGGTGACTTGAGCTTTGAGCTCTTCGGGGATGATGGCCGTCCATGCCATGTTGCCACGCTGCGCCGGATCGCCTACGAATTCTTGCAGCACGCCTTTGGCTGCACGCATAAACTGCGCTTGTTCGGATGGCGTCAACGGCAGGCAGTTGACGATAAGTTTGCGGTTGTTCTCGATTCCCACCCGTCCCGCCTTAGGACAGACATGAGATAAGCCTTTCGCATGTGAGTGGCGAATAGATTCAGCCGAGTCTGACTTGACCCCGGCTGAATCACATGCATGCGCCCGTCTGTTCAAGCAAGGGACTCGTACGCTTGCGCATCGACCGGTTCAAACCATTCGTTGCTCATCGCGCCAGGGTCTCCTGCCGGAACCATGAACGCACGGCATGAGATTCGAATTCCACCCGCAGCACCACTGACGGCATCATGCGCAACAAGTATGATCAGGCGCAAGACCAAGGCATGCCCAATCGTCGAACGTGTGCTTGAAGTAGCCGAACACCACGGAGTGCCCAATGACTCAGGTTGCGCTTGCATGGCACTGGGCCAAGGGCGTGACCGTACCTATCTCGTGGGCTGTTTGCAGCCAGAACGCGTGGATGATGCTATCGCCGCGCTAGGCGTGCAGCACCATGAGCTCTCGTCGACACGTAGTAAAACCGATATGCCAACATTGCAGGTCTCTTGCGCACAAACTAAACCATGCAACCGGTTTGATTCCCTATTAGATAAGAACGCCTCACAACCGCAAGGTGTACTCAGCCACTACTACATCGCGGTATACATACAGCACCACTCATCAAAAAACGGAAGAGTCGCCAAAGTCATCTAAAGATGACTCCCTACGACAAATAATTACAAGGATATTCCACCTATGACAAACTGGCGCTGCGAAGAGGAGGAAAAATGAAACTAATCGCTATACTGTTGTCCATCATCATAATGGAAGCACCTAGCTCCATGACCAGCCCTGGTCCTTTTACATCAGCAAACGCTCTCAATACGTATTCCGCCAAGATATATCCCAAGTGCCCTCCAAGTCTACACTGGCTCTGTCGAGTCTTCTGACATGACGACAGGAAAACGCGCATGAAACTGCCATGCCCCTTTTTCAGAAGATGATTTAACGAATCCCCCTATGGATTCGATCCATTTTATGTGCAGCAACAAACCGTTTCCAGACCTCGGCTTGTCAAGGAATAGGTTTTTTGAAGAAACATCATTCACTTGATCCACATGAATTAAATTATCGTCATCCCAAAAAACAATAAGACGGTATTCGCCTCCTGGACTTCCATGTACAGCAATGTTTGTATATAACTCATGAATCAAAGAAAGAACCTCACGAGAAAAAGCATCATCAAGATCCGTTGAATCTTTGATCATTATTCTTGTCTTTCCATGAAACCCAAGCTCCCTTAGGAAAGAGTCGCCTTGCTCGCCGACGACCCACAGTCCAGAGAGGCTCATGTTATCCGTTTGCGCTGATTTTGTTTTTCCATCATTCATCAAATCGACAACATCTCGTACCGCATCCAGAGTTTCTACAACAAGAGCCCTAACTCCCCTTATCTCTTTCTCATCAAAGGTCTTGGTTTTCTCAGCATCCAAAATCACACTATCCAGCAAAATTGCCATGTATGCCAGGTTACCGGCCACAGAATCGTGTATTCTACTGGCGACCGCATTCTCTTTTCGCAGGTACTCGACATGCTGACTTAATTCTTCATACCTTAGTTTGTTTTGTTTGAACTGTGCGGCAAGTTCTTTCCACGCAAGCATTTTTCCGATGAAGTATGCGAAGAACATGACAAGAATCAACATGAAATATTCATTGACAGCCACACCGTCAGCATCAAAGCGCCATATTCGAACCAATGCTACAGCAGAAGGGTAGAACATTCCCCATAATGACTCAATTCGCAGTCCTACATACCCTAAAGCCAGCCAAGTTCCCCATAAAAAGCTGGGGCCGCCATCATCCGGAATGAGACAGCATATTGCAAAAGTCAAAAAAATGATGTTACAGCATACGATTGGCTGTCGTGAAATCAGAATAATAGCTAGCACATGCGCAGCAACAAGGAAAAATGTCACCACACCTGCAGGAGGGAAAAACAGCGTCTCCGTAATAGTCATGGCGACACAAACCGCTATAAGCAGATACTGGGCATGTTCGACGCACCATGAGGTAAACGGCTTTATCCCTTTAATACTCACGGCTATTTACTTCCATCCATTGAATTACCGCTTGAGTCCTATTTTTAGCCCCTAATTTCTTCATGACCCTTCGAATATATGTTTTCACCGTAGGTTCCCCTATGCCAAGCTTGATGCCGATCTCCTTTGAGGTAAAACCCAGGGAACACAGCCCCATAACCTCTCGTTCCCTTTTCGCAAACGTTTCATAGTTGACATTTCCACTTTTGGCAGTCAATAATCTCTCATGCGACTCCTGCGCACTTTCGGAAGATGCATATTTAACATCCGCCCGCCGCCCATTCACTATTGCACATAAGACATGGCAAAGACCTTTCACATTCGCCTTATCCACAAGACAGCTCGCTCCGTTTTCCAGAGCAGGCACACAGTAACGGTCCAGAGAAAAAGCAGTCATGCCCACTAAATCAACCTGAGCAGTCTCCTCACGAATGGTCCGGCACACATCGCAACCGCTCATTCCCTCTAGAGACATATCCACAAGCAATACATCAGGACGCGTCCGCGAGTTAAGACTCTTACTCACCGCGGTCAGACCATCCGATACAGCCCAACACACGTTAGCCTGCGGAAGAATACGCTCAATCATCATCTTCATAACACCAAGCGTCAATCTGTCATTGTCCACGATAGCGATTCTTATTCGTTTTCCCAAATACATCGTCACTCACCTTCACCCCTAAGCATACAAATATAGCCACGCATTGCATCACGTACAGGCCATCACCCAGCCAGCAGCAATAGCTATTTTCAAACACGGAAAAGCGAAAAATCCTCATTTTCCAGAACCGGCATCCAAGATCCCCATTCCCCTGATCGCCCAGAATCACTTAACGCTAAAAGCACACCGGCCGATCCCGTCCCCAAATCCATGGAACACTTGTATCCATAAAGTCCCGGGAAAACAATGTTTCCATTGTTCTTCATCAGGTAAAGATTCAATCCATCAATAATCCGCTCCCACAGCTCATCATCAATACCTAAGTCGCGCAACGCTATTGCAGCAGGCAACAGTCCCACATAACCCCCGAATAAGCCACCATTAAACGTGCAAACCATATCTGAACCTTGGGAAAGCCTTCTAAGAAACTCCTCATTAAGGAATTCCATTGACTCATTACCATCTTTATAGACTTCAATAAAAGCTAGGGCCACACCAGAAGTTCCACAATCCAGATAAGGCATTGTTCTGGGTTTATTCTTCAAATGATCCACGTAATACATCGGACGCTCCTTGTTATCCGCATTGGCAAGATGCGTTAGCGTAAGACGAAAAATGCTTTCCGCACGGGAGCGCAAAGCATCGTCTTTCCTGCAAAGAGAAGCCTTCCACAGGAACAGACCTGCACCCAACCAGCCCTTCATTAAGGTAAAGTCCGCTTTCGAACTCAGCATGTCTTGCGAAGTTAAACCACAATCGCATCTCTCATACACCTTGGAAAGAATATACGACAACATTTTTTCTTCATGCGAGTTCCTAGATGCTCCCAATGACAGAAGAGCCATGCCAATGCCAGACAAACCAGAGTACAAGGAATAGTCGTCAATGCCTGCCAAATAATCAATGTGAGAGATTCCGATATAAGAAAGTATTTTATGACATTCCTCGCGAGAAAACACCTCATATGCAGCCATGGCCACACCTACCGTACCGTTAAACAATCCCGCGCGGAACGACATACCGTCTTTCAATTTACGTAATACCGATATATATTTCTCCCGCGCAATAGCATAAAACCATTCCGAGTTTTCCAAACATGAAGATTTCAGCAAAGCCAAGCTCACACCGGCAAAACCAGACCCAATGCTATATTTAGACATCTCATCGCCATACATTGAAATATCACCTTTGACAGGATATTCACCTCGCAAGTCAAGACCAGAGACAATCCCTTTATAAAGAAGTCTCATAAAGGTTTCAATATTCTCAGGATCTAAAAGCTTGTCACAAGCCTGTAACGCTTTGTCGATAAATGGTCCATGAGACAATAACGGAGTCAAGCCAAGCATTCGCGATCTGACAGACCGAAGAAAAGAAACTGCCTCATTCCCAAAGTGCTTTTGCACCATATAATCCTGACAGAACAACAACGAAGGAGCCAGATAATAAAGGGGACATATGGGAACAAAAAGGCGGTGCACTATAACCGCGAAGGCATACCAATCTTGTTGTTCATAGTTGCATACAGCATCGTTGGTAAATCCTGGAGTAGCGATATCTACTTGAAAATCTTGGGAAAGTTTTTCGCCGCCTCAAAATCAATCAGTTTAATTTCTAAAGAATCATTAATCAGCACATTTGATAAGCTCAAATCTCCAACCGCAAATCCAATTCCATGCATTTTCGCAATTGCACTTTCCAATTTGGTTGCGATCTCTTTACACCCTCGCCAATAAGAATCAGAGCAATCCGTCCGAGCAGAGCATCCATCGAAAGGGAATTCCATTGCTATGTACTGCTGCAAATCTCGACCTTCAAAAAAATTCCTCAACTAAAAACTGCATGATTCCAGACATCAAAACAATCGACAGCATTCACAACATCAGAGAGCGGACTCAAGGAACGAAGGATTTGATATTCATGCTTGATTCGATGAAAAGCATCCAAACATGACCTATCACTGACCCCAACATTTTTTTCGCCCTTCTTTAAGGATATATTTTTTTGCCGTTTCGCGAAGCGAGATACACCCCACCGTTATTACTAAAATGGACAGCGGAGTCTATTTGATAATCCGTTAATTTTCCATTTGAGTATTCAATAAAATAATTATTCTCTTTAACATATATAGGTTCATCAACGAAAGAAGGCAAGGAATACAGCGGTAATTCTTTATCCGGTATTAAATCACCCTGAGGAGTCACTATCACAGGTACATTCTTTTCGTTTGAAAAGCGCGGCTTCAGAGCACCATATCTGAAAAATACATTACTATTTTGCCATTGTTTATCAGTTAAGATATAAGGACCATCATCATATTTACAAACAATGGTTTTTAAATCTTTTAGTAGCTGAATAAAAATATGTTCAGAACTGGGGTAAATAGTTATGAATTTACCTGACTCAAGTCTATCCGCATATTTTCCATTCGCCTGAATGAAACAAGTTCTACTTGAAAGATATTTAAAAGAAATAGATTTAACGAAAAGATATTCAGCAACATCATAGAGAACATTCTGAGCATCATAAATTGTAGAAGTGATATGAATTTTCCAACCTTGAGGAGGAAAAGAGTACATCAGACAATTGACATAAGTCCAATGCCCATCAGACCTAACGCCCCATTGCTCTGAGTTGTCATTCGTCGGCAAAACATAAGCATCTTCACAAGCATAAACAGGTTCGCTATAGTATATGGTCTCCTTATCTGCCGAGAAACGGAGGTAATCATCCGCCGAGTAACCAACCATCACAATTCCCTCTTCCCCTATATCAATCCTTCAAGAGTTGATTTTGAACAAAAAATCTATACGCTGGACATCTTTCAATGAGCTCTCGATGATCCCCCTGATCCAAAAGATAACCATCTTCAATAAAGAAAATAACGTCTGAGTCTATTATCGTAGACAAGCGATGTGAAATGACAATTGAAATATCATACTCATGCGATCTTAATAGGTTATCAAGCACACGTCTTTCTGTCTTCACATCAAGATTCGACGTTGCCTCATCCAAAATTAAGTATCGGAGCTTTCCTTAAACAAGCTCTCGCAATCTGCAATCTCTGTCGCTGTCCACCAGACAAAGACATCCCCTGCTCACCAACACTCTTTTCCAAATCACCAACGGAAATAATTTCATCTAAGCAAGCATTTTTCAAACATTTATTAATGTCTTTTTCTGATGGCACAAAATCAAGACCAAAAAATTAAATTTTCTTTAATTGTTGTAGAGAAAATGGAGATTATCTTGAGAGACGACAGTAAACCACCTTCTCCACTCTTCTAGATGCTGCCCATCAAGCAAGCTCTCATTGATAGCAATGGCTCCAGAATTTGCACTATATAGATCCTGTTATTGTATTAATAATAGTCGTTTTCCCAGATCCAGATGGTCCAATAATTGCATATCGACCACCCTTTTCCAACCTCATACTAACATCATGAAGAACTTCATTATCATTGTAACCAAATGAAACGCTTTTCAGTTCCAAATAATCAACATTATTATACGCAAAGTTTTCCATATCTACTTCTCTTGAGATCCGATGACACGGTTGATTCTTTTTAAGGAACCTTTGATTGTTTGGCAACTCAAATAAAAGGTAAATAAACCACCTACTGGAGTAACCAGCTGAAAGAATAACATTACATATGCAACAAACGAACCGTATGTCAAGAGATGTACGTCCATCAGATGAACACCATAGCAAACAATGACCCCAGTACAAAAAAATCGAAATCAGATTTTGAACGGGCGTAACAAAAGAATATACTTTGTCATTCAAGAGATTAACTTCTTTTATTTCATTTACTCGTTTCTTGAATTTTAGAAGCATACATCTCTCTGCATTACATAACTTAACAGTGCGCATACTTCGCACTATTTCTGAAGTAAACGTATTTAATTTACCAATTCTCTCTTGCAGCATCATCGCATTTCTGTTATTAAATATACCTAAGGGAACAGCCAGTATCATCACTGCAGGAAAGATAATTAGAACCAAAATAGATAGTCTGTAGTTAATTACAGTAAGATCAACGACGGAAAACAGTATATTGATAACACTCGAAACAAACTGAGGAATACTAGCCGCCACAAAATTCCTGACCAGAGAGATATCATATACTATTCCACTGGCGATTTCACCGCTATTTTCATTGTCAAAAAAGAGCATATCTTTCTCAAAAATTATATCCATAGCCTGAATACGCAATTCCGCCACATGAAGATCGGCCTCAGTTGAAATTAGCAATCCACCAATTGCACACAATATGAATTGCGCCGCAAAAAGAAAAGGGAATACATACAGTAAACTAAGATCAAATTTTTATTATCTATAAAATCTTTTATCAAAAGAGGAACAAAGAATGATAACGTCGATCCAGCGATACTGCAAACCACGCCAAGAATCATTCTCTTGCTAATTCGCATAAATTTAAGCATCAGATTTTTCCGACAAATATTTTGTATTAGTTTTAAGCAACTTTCCTTTACTGCCTATTCTAGGTTTAACATCCTCATCACCAACTTCTTCAGGTTTTAATCCTAAGCTTTCAACAAAAGCATCTGATAAGTCATCAAGCGCCATATCCTTCATTGACCAAATTCTCTTATTTACCCTAATCAATGGCGTCGCAAACCCCTCCCTCCCTGGAGCTATTAGGTCGCTTCGTAGTATTGTGTAATCATTACCTTTTTTCAATCCATTCATCGTACTGTCCATTTAAACTTTCCTTTGCAATTTCTCTAGATATTCCCGCTTTAATCGCTTGTTCGATTATCTTTTCATCAGACATTTCTACATAATCTACTTCTGAAGGCTGGAACTTTTCATCAAATATTTCTGAAATGAATGCAACGACATGCTTTGGATCGTTTTTCTGAAATGTAGGCTATGGATCCCGATACTCTGGCCGAATAATGGTCAGATGAACACTTGTCTCAAAAAAATCACAGGATGAATTTCAAGCTTAATCTGACCACTCGTATACAATTTTTCCTATATCATCATTTAATGTTCTATCAATTTGTGCACAAGCCGGACATAGGGGATCTAAATAAAATTCTACAGTCGGAATATCCTTTTTTTTGACCCAACTTGCACCAGTAGCCCGCCATCATTTGTTGCGTTTGTAGGTTTTCTTTTCACTTCTGATAATGACTCATACGCCTTTTTTTATATCTTTAGCGTCACTTGCACTGTTTCTAGACATGAAAAGCCCAATAAATGCACTGGCGAGAAGTATAATAATTATAAATACAGTAAACAATCCGAGAATTGTTTGCTTTTCTCTTTCATTCAATCTTTTCATTACAGCATCCATCTATCAAAATGGCTATCTGTTAACTTCAAAACAGATAGCCACTGCAGTTTAAAATCTGTTGCTCTTCTACTTCAGCAGAACCAACTCCACGAACTATGCCAATGATGCGTATTCGGATCACAATTAGGATCCGTCGAACAATTTCCATGCGTGTCAACACATGGTGGCCTTTTAGAGGTCATACTTGCAGGTTGCGCAATCAAAGCCTGTAAACTGAGCAAATCCTTCATTTCCACTCCTTTGAACTTCCAGACTCTCATCACAGCGAAACAGATAGAAGTCCAGAAACATTTCTTCCACTGACGAAACCCAGTTTGACACTTTTCTCAATTTCGTGTCTTATTCACTCTCTTATGTCATCCCTTAGATGACATTTCAAGCCATATATGGATCTACCATTTTTGACATGTAACGGCTCGTTTTTCATGATGGGTTACAGACATCATTGTCTGTAACCCATCACATTGCGAAACGGCCATCAGAACCTAGAAATCAGCCCTAGAAAGGACTAGGCATACTCTCTTCACTTGTTGCCGTCCAAAATTGCCGATAGATCGACAACCCAAATAAGTGAAAGCTGTCCATATACTGAAGCTTTTCCGAAAATGTCACTTTCCATACAAGGCAGAAATGTTCAGCAGCGCCCCTCGTACAGGAAGAAGGAAAGCGAACCGTCTTCCAAACCACCTTGAGTAAAGGAATCCCTGCGTATGGTACGTTCCGCTTTGCGCGTCAAACCACGGTAATCATAAAAACCGTAATCGCAGGTAGTGTCAGTGAAGAGGAAATACTCGTTCATTCCGGCATTACGAAACACGCCAAGCATGTGGTTGAACAGCTTACGTCCGACGCCCATGCCCCGCGCTTCCGGGGAAACCACAAACAACGTTATCTCAGCCTGATAGCTTTTGCCGGCATCTCGTTTCAACACTTCATCGACCTGCAAAATCGCAATCTGATCGGCAAGTCCTCGACGGCCATCCTTACTTGCCAACAAGGGCAACGCCAAGCAATTTCGCGTAATAGCATGACGTATCCTCTGCGCTGTGGTAACACGGGATCTCAACGAGCCCAATACCACGCCAAGCACCCGACCATCACGTTCAGCGACCGTAGCCTCGGTGGTGCGGGAAAGAAAATCATGCATGTCGATGGCCGCGAGTCGATGCATATTACGCAAGTGAATCGCCTTGCGCAGCTTATACTTACGTAACCCGCGCTCATCGTTCGGAACGTTCCCATTATCATCCGACTCATCATCCACATACCAAGCCTGACGGACAAGCTCTTCAAGCGCAGGAAAATCCGTGCGACGCATCGGTCGGAGCATAATCATTTCTGAAGTCATGCTCCCCCATCCTAGCCGCAGCCATGCCAAAACTCCGCTCACGGATGACATAATGCACATAGTATTGCGATAGCAGGAATGCGTAGGATTTGTTGGCATTGGCGTGTGACGCTTGGGGGTCTGGGGTCACACGCTTAGGATGAGACAGGATTGCGTGCGACGCGCAATGAATGAGAGGTTCATCATGGCAATGTTGATTAGACGAATTACAGGCACTCTATGCTTAGTACTTGCCGTGGCATGCGCATGTTACGCTTTCGCCGTGCGCAATACGCATTCCGGCACGAGTTTCTGGATTGTTTGGCTAGCGTTCGCAGTTTTGTTCGCGATACTCGGATTCGGTCTGCTCTTCCGGTGGTGGACGATATTGCCAAGACTGGTCAGAGGCATATTGATTGCGGTTGCGTGTATTGGTCTGGTCGCGTTCGGCACGGTGGAAAGTTGCATCGTCAGTAAATGCATGCGCAAGGCAAACCGGATCTCGATTATGTGGTGGTGCTCGGCGCTCAGGTGCGTAAGTCCGGCCCGAGCCTTGTACTTCGCTACCGTCTCGACAAGGCCATCGAATATTTGGATGAGAATCCGAATACCATCTGCATAGTCTCCGGTGGAAAAGGACCGAATGAACCGTTCCCCGAAGCCCAAGGCATGGCTGACTATCTTAAAGAGCATGGCATTGACGAGCAGCGCATTCTTGAAGAGCCGGATTCGAAGACCACTGAGGAAAACATCGTCAACAGCAAGAAGCTGATCAGTGACGATGATGCTTCCGTAGGGGTGATCACCAACAATTTCCACATGTTCCGCGCACTGCAGATTGCCGACAAATATGGTTTGGACAACGCCCAAGGCATTGCGGCCGGCTCTCCCCCGAACATGCTTGTCAACACATGGTTCGCGAGTTTTTTGCTGAGATTAAATTCCTGCTGTAGCTCACGTTTCGGCAATCTTTTTGCTCTGGTTAAGGTGCCGAACCGAATACGAATACATTGAGGGGTGGAATCCATATTAGATTCCACCCCTCAACGCCCTAGAAAGATGACTCTTACGAGTCAGAAGCTATCGATCGAAGCTCACTCTTCGGAAGCAAGCTCGTCAGCCACAGCGGCAGCTGCAGAAGCAGCTTCGACGCTCTCGGCTTCTTCATCTTCAGCGGCTTCACCGAGGAAGGCGCTCAGGTCCAGGGTTTCGCCCTCGGACTTGAAGGTCACGGCGCGCATGCCGGCGAGCAGGCCCTTGGAACGACCGACTTCCTGCACTGCGGAGCCGAGCTGGCCGTTGCGCATGATGGCCTGGATGAAGGCGTTCGGATCCATGCCGTACTGCTGGGCGATGGAAGCGAGGAAGTTGAACACGTCGGCCTGGGAGACCTTGACGTCCAGCTTCTCGGCGAGCACGTCGAGCACCATCTGGTCGCGCAGTTCCTTTTCGACGGTTTCTTCGGCTTCTGCCTTCTGCTCCTTGGTGGCGTTGGCCGGATCAGCGGTCACGCCCTTGAGCTGCTGCTCAACCATTTCAGCCTTGACGCCCTTCGGCACCGGAATCTCCAGGCCCTCTTCGAGCTTGGCGATGAAAGCGTCGCGGGCTGCGGTGGCCTGACGACCTTCGGCATCCTGGGAAGCGGCCTTCTTGAGGTCTTCCTTCAGCTCGTCGAGGGTGTCGAACTCAGAGGCTTCGGAAGCGAAGTCGTCGTCGAGTTCCGGCAGCTCTTCAGCCTTGACGGAGTTGACCTTGACCTTGACCTGAGCCTTCTCGCCTTCGTGCTCGCCTGCTTCCAAGGTACCTTCGAAGGTGGTCTCTTCGCCGGCGGACAGGCCTTCGAGAGCCTCATCCAGACCGTCAAGCATGGTTTCGGAGCCGAGCTCGTAGCTCACGCCTTCCTGGGAGTCGACCACTTCGCCGTCGATTTCGGCGGTCAGGTCGATGTTGGCATAGTCACCCTTGGCGGCCGGGCGATCCACACCCACGAGGGTGCCGAAACGCTGGCGCAGGGCTTCCAGACGGTTATTGATGTCTTCGTCGGTGATTTCGGCCTTGGCGACCTCGATCTCCATGCCGTCGATTTCCGGCAGTTCGATGTCCGGGCGACGCTCAACGGTGGCCACAAACTTCAGCTTGGTCTCGTCCTTGGCGGATTCCGGAACTTCCTGAACGTCAATTTCCGGCTGGGCCATCGGACGGATGCCCTTTTCTTCGAGAGCCTTGGAGTACAGCTCCGGCACACCGTTGTTCACGGCTTCGCCAGCAACGGCACCGAAGCCGATGCGCTGGTCGATGATCTTGCCGGGCACGTGGCCCTTGCGGAAGCCAGGCACGTTGACCTGCTTGGCGATTTCCTTGCGAGCATTGTCGAGATACGGGTTGAACTCTTCCGGATCAACGGTGACGGTGAGCTTCACCTTGGTCGGCTCAAGATTCCTGACGCTGATTTTCACGCTTGCGCTCCTGAAAAATACGGTTCTTCACATTTCTGCCGTTAGGCAACCTCTACATGATAGCGCGACTCACGGACTCTGCAACCAGCGCGACCTGCCACGCCCTCGCGCCCTGCTCGGTGAGGAATTGCGCAACGTCACGTTTTTGCGGTTCGTCGGTCCAACACAGGTTGCGCAGATACTGCGGTTTGATGATGACGTCCGCGGGGGTACGCGTGTCTTCCGCTATCTGCGCCACCATCTTGCGTGCCTTGTCAAGCGTTGCGAGACGTTCCGGATAACGTTCCCTCCAGACTCGCGTCGCTCGTGGAGCGGATATGCTCTGCGCCTCCTGGTTTTGGGGATTGCCGCTTTCGATGACCGGCCATTCGCTTTCCGGCAGATCAAGCGCCTGTTGGATTATTCTCTTCCACATGCTTGGCTTGATTTTACGTTGGATCGGCGCGTAACGTTCGAACATTTTCTCCTGTTCGGCACCGGCTTGGATGCGTACACGCTCGTTGATGGAACGGACCGCCCTGAATTGCGCGGCGTTATGCGGCTTGCGTTCCGCCACTTCGATGATGGTGCTGTCGGCGAGCAGCAGTGTCGGCGAAATATCGTATTCGCGTGCCAGTTCATCTCGTTTGGTCCATAATGCTTTCGCCACGGCCAGGGCCTGGCGGTCCTTCATGATTTCGGTGATATGCGAGATGCGCAGCCATGGGATGGGATGCTCCTTGCGTGGCGCAGTTCCTTCGCGCAGCGCGTAATCGAATTCCTCCTCAGCCCATTCGATCTTGCCTTGCTTTTGCAGTTCGGCGCGCATGGTCGTTTCAAGCTCGATCAGCAATTCAACGTCCAGCGCCGCATAATTACGCCAGTCTCGGGGCAGCGGCCTGTACGACCAGTCGGCCGCGGAATGCTCTTTCGCAAGCGTCAGTCCCAGATAATGCTCGGTAACGGCAGCTAATCCGAAACGTTTGAGCCCCAGCAGCCGTGCAGCGATTTCCGTATCAAACAAACGTTTCGGCTGCAATCCCAAATCAACGAATCCCGGCAGATCCTGCAACGAATCATGCAGAATCCATACCGCATCACCCACCGCACGATTGAAATCGTTCCAATCAGCACCTTCCGCAGCCAATGCCTGCGGATCAAGCAATCCTATGCCGGCACCGTCTCTTTTGAATTGCACCAACCAATCGTCATGACCGTATCGGAAGCCAGACGCACGTTCCGCATCCGCAGCCAAAGACCCATGCGAAGACGCCAATGCGCTGCAGTACTCGCGGAATGCCGGTAGGGTGTCGATCACATCGGGCACGCCCTCACGCGGCTCGGCCTGCAACCTTGGCTCGTCAGTCAACGGAATAATCCTCCTCGGATTGCGTCATGGACCGGAGGAACCTAGCCCACGCGCCCACTTGGGCGCCCGCGTCAAGGCCTCCATCGGCATAGTCTAGTGGCGTCCAAGACACACGAATCTCACACCCGGTTTCGGGAGCGTCGGACTGAGTGCCAAACGTCGTGCTTTTCGTGACTGTGACGGTTCCCGAAAC
>ENA-OQES01000153-OQES01000153.1-human-gut-metagenome-genome-assembly--contig:-NODE-153-length-28990-cov-16.559886_pt1 | contig 28990 bp, 30 predicted proteins | sample MGYA00242798_ERZ504641 | MGnify/ENA primary metagenome ERZ504641 (study PRJEB26092, sample SAMD00036327) | human gut metagenome | host: Homo sapiens | study: EMG produced TPA metagenomics assembly of...
ATGTATTGTTTTTGAATACAATCTGATCTTTTTTTTGACTAATTACTGGACAAAGTCAAAAAAAAATATTCTATAATATTATAGTCAAAAATTAAATAACATTTATTGGTTTTGAACCAGTCGTTGTAAGTTCCGCAAGGATTAATAGAGAAACCGGTGTAAGTCCGGTACGATCCCGTCACTGTAAGAGGGAGCTTCGGAATGGAAAAATGTCACTGGGCCATGTGATTTTAAAGTTGGTCCGGGAAGGCGATTTCGAAGTGATGAACTTAAGTCAGGAGAACTGCTTGCAATTGGGATAGGAATGATTCTTACGGTAGATAGGAAGCATAATTTTTTTATGTCATTTTGTGTCCGTATGTATGATGTTTTCATATTGCGGGCTATTTTTTTGCCTGAAAATTAACCCCTATGGGGGGATTCCCCATGTTACTGAGTAAAAGTAATCAGAAACATTTCCGGTATTGGTTTAATTCACGAAAGATGTAGGAAGGAGATTATTTTGACGAAAAAACAAATCGGGAAAAGATTTCTGCAGATTCTGATCGTCCTGTTTGGTATCAGCTTTCTGACCTTTGGACTGACTTATCTGTCTCCTGGTGATCCGGCTGAGATCATGCTGACAGAGTGCGGTAATCTTCCCACACCGGAGCTTCTGGAACAGACAAGGCATGAGCTGGGACTTGATCAGCCCTTTCTTGTGCAGTATGGAACCTGGCTGAAGGGTGTACTCACCGGAGATATGGGACAGTCCTATTCCTTTAAGATGCCGGTAGTACAGAAACTTGTATCCTGTTTCTGGCCAACCCTGAAGATGTCTCTGCTGGCACTGCTTATGATGATCGTGATTTCCATTCCGCTGGGAATCCTGGCAGCAGTGTATCAGAACAAATTCCCGGATTACTTTGTAAGAGGAATTACTTTTATCGGGGTATCAGTACCAAGCTTCTGGCTTGGCCTGATCTTACTGAGTATTTTTGGTGTACAGCTTCGCTGGGTAAATGTAGCAGGAGGAAGTACTGATCTGAAGGCTATGATCCTGCCGTCACTTACGTTGGCGCTTGCCATGTCTGCCAAATATACCAGACAGGTGAGAAGTGCGGTTCTGGAGGAGCTTCATCAGGATTATGTAACAGGTGCACGTATGAGAGGTATCAAGGAGAGTGTGATTTTATGGAGACATGTTCTTCCAAATGTAATGCTTCCGTTGGTAACTCTGCTTGGACTTTCCCTGGGAAGTCTTCTTGGCGGTACTGCAGTCGTTGAGATTATCTACAACTGGCCGGGTATGGGAAATATGGCAGTCAAAGCAATCTCCTGTCGCGATTATCCGCTGGTTCAGGGATATGTACTGTGGATCGCTATCCTGTATATGTGTATCAATCTGCTTGTGGATCTGTCCTATACTTATCTGGATCCAAGACTTAAGGAGGATAGATAATGAAGTTAGCGAAAGTATTTAAAGAAAATAAGCAGTTTACCCTTTTTTCGATACTGGCGCTGGTGGTAGTCGGTGTAGCTGTGTTTGCCCCGCAGATTGCACCCTACGACCCGCTGGATGCAGTAATGCTGGAATCCCTTCAGGCGCCAAGTTCTGCACATCCCTTTGGAACAGACAAGCTGGGACGTGACCTGTTATCACGAGTGATCTTCGGAACCAGAACTTCTCTGGTCATGACATTATGTCTGGTAGCAGTTATCTTTGTGATCGGTACATTTCTTGGAATTATCGCCGGATACTTCGGTGGAATCGTAGACGGTGTGATCATGCGTATCGCAGATATGATGATCTCTTTCCCTGGTCTGGTACTTGCCATCGCAATCGCCGGTATGCTGGGACCGAACCTTGTAAATGCGGTTATCTCCATTGCAGCGGTAAGCTGGACAAAATATGCCAGACTTGCACGAAGTATGGTGCTGAGGGTTAAAAAGAATCTTTATATTGAAGCAGCAGTTGTAAACGGAACCAGGACATGGAAGATTCTGCTGGTACATGTTCTTCCGAACATGGTTACTCAGATGGTAGTAACTGCAGCAGCAGATATCGGAACCATGATGCTGGAACTGGCATCCTTATCCTTCCTTGGCTTTGGTGCTACAGCGCCCACACCGGAATGGGGACTGATGCTGAACGAGGGAAGAACTTACATGGCAAAAGCACCATGGCTGATGATCTACCCAGGTATTGCGATCGTGATCTGCGTAGTTATCTTCAACATGCTTGGTGACAGCATCCGTGACGTTCTCGATCCGAGACAGGAGTAAGAAAGCAGGCTGTTGTTTCTTATATAATAAGGAAAGCTCAAATATATCCGCATGGTAAAAAAATTGCCGGGTATAAAAAGTTCTGCGGCTTCCGTACTGAACCGCAGAAGATAAGGTAAGATAGAGTAACAATCAACCAGTGCAGACAGCAATCGGACTTCTGCACAAGTAATGATGATAAATGATTAACTATAAAGTGGAAATGAATCCCACTTACCTAATTTTTTCAGGAGGAATATATGAAAAACACATTATTCAAAAAAGTTTTAGCAGTAGCACTTGCATGTACAATGACATTTTCCATGGCAACCGTAACTCACGCAGCAGATGCAAAAGAGATCACCATCGGTGTAACAAGCTTTGCTGATACTCTGGAGCCTACAGAGCAGTACTTCAGCTGGGTTGTTTCCCGTTATGCTATCGGTGAGTGCCTTACTAAATTCGATGAAGAAGGTGAGATCGTTCCTTGTCTGGCAGAAAGCTGGGAGAACAGCGAAGACGGAAAAACATGGACATTCAAGATTCGTGAAGGCGTTAAATTCTCCAACGGTGATGATATGACACCGGAGATGGTAATGGCATCTATTCAGCGTACAGTTGACAAGAGTGACCGAGTACCGGAGTTCTTTGATCTGGACAGCATGGAAGTAGACGGACAGAACCTGATCTTCCACTTAAACAGAGCAAACGCAAACATGGCAGGAAGCCTTGCAGACCCATTATTCCTGATCGTAGATACAAACGTAGATGATTCTACATTTGCAATGGAAGGACCGATCTGTACAGGACCATATAAGGTAGAATCTTTCAGCCCTACAGATTCCTGTGTAGTTACAAAAAATGAGAATTACTGGGATGGAGAGGTGCCGCTGGATAAGGTTACACTGAAATGTGTAGATGATCAGACAACACGTTCCATGGCTCTTCAGACAGGCGAGATCGATATTGCTTATAACTTAAAGACAGAGAACCTTATTGAGTTTGAAGGAAATGACAATTATGAGATCCAGGAGCTTCAGTCCCTGCGTTCCACATATGCATTTATGAACCAGAGTGAAGGCCGTGCACTCAGCGATAAAGCGCTTCGTCAGGCACTTCTGCGCGGACTTGACAAACAGACATACTGTGATGTTCTTCTTGAAGGTGGAGCTACAGCAGGTAAAGCACCGGTACCTCCTACACTTGACTTCGGATTTGATGATCTGAACGACGAGAACAGCTATGATCCGGAAGGTGCGAAAGCAATCCTTGAGGAAGCAGGATACAAAGACACAGACGGTGACGGATTCGTGGAAACACCGGACGGAGATCCTCTGACACTTGATTTCGTTATCTATACAAGCCGTGCAGAACTTGGTGTTTACGCACAGGCAGCACAGGCCAGCCTGAAAGAGATTGGTATCAATGTAAACCTGAATACAGTAAGCTATGAAACACTTCTCGACATGAGAGATTCCGGTCAGTATGACCTTCTTATCTGGAACGTACTTGTAGCTAATACAGGAGACCCGGAGAACTATTTAAGAGAGAACTGGTACAGCAAATCTGCAAACAACACAGCAGGATACAACAATCCGGAAGTAGATGAACTTCTTGATGAGCTTGCAGGAACATTTGACGAAGAAGAAAGAAAAGACCTGATCATCAAGATCCAGCAGGATATCATGGATGATGCAGCAACTGTATTCTTCGGATATGAGACAACTTATCTGTTCTCCAACAAGAGAGTTACAGGCGTGAAGATGTATCCCATGGATTACTACTGGCTGACAAAAGACATCACACTTGCTGAGTAATTATATTTAGAGATATTATAGCAATCCTCTAAAATAATGCATATTAATCCAGCCCATCAGAGTATGAAATCCTGCGTCAGATATCTTTGCCGTGCGTCGGCACGCCTGCAGATATCTTCCTTGTCTTTCGTACTCTGCTGAACTGTCTTAAATGCATTATTTACGAGGACTGCTATAATTTCTGAATGAGACTGCACGGATTATGTCTGTTCGTCGGGATATCAGAAAAGATGGACATGGATATAATCCGGAAACACAGTAACAAGTAAGAAGGAGCGTTATTTATGCTTGAAATAAAGGATCTTTCAGTCCGGTATGGAAAGCAGGAACCTACGATTGAGCATTTCAACCTGAATATGAAGAAGGGTGAGATCATCAGTGTTGTAGGTGAGAGTGGAAGCGGAAAGACCACTGTTATCAGAGCTGTCCTCGGCGCACTTGCCGGGGGCGGTAAGGTAACACAGGGAGATATTCTCTTTAACGGAAAATCCCTGCTGACCAATACCAAGGATGAATGGAGACAGTTAAGAGGAACACGTATATCCATGATCTTTCAGGACTGCGGCGGAACCCTGAATCCGATCCGTAAGATTGGAAGCCAGTTCGTGGAATACATCTGTACTCATTCAAAAGTGTCAAAAGATGAAGCGTGGAAAAAAGGAGTAAGCATGCTGGAGAAAATGCGTCTCCCGGAAGCAGAGAATATCATGAACAGTTATCCTCATCAGCTTTCCGGTGGTATGCGTCAGCGTGTGGGTATTGCCATGGCAATGACCTTTAATCCTGAACTGCTTCTGGCAGACGAACCCACCAGTGCATTGGATGTGACTACACAGGCACAGATTGTTCGTCAGATGATGGAGCTGCGTGACGATTTCCACACAGGCATCATCATCGTAACCCATAACATTGGTGTAGCTGCTTACATGGCAGATCAGCTGATCGTTATGCAGAACGGCAAAGTGGTGGATCAGGGAACAAGGGATGAGGTCATGAATCATCCGACCAGTGATTATACAAAGAAGCTTCTGGCAGCAGTACCGGAAATGGAGGGACGCCGTTTTGTTTAAGGAATCAGATATCGTATTCAGTGCAAAGCACATTGTAAAACAGTTTCCGGCCTCCCATGGACGGACACTGACAGCCTGCAATGACATTAACCTGAATGTCTATAAGGGCAAGACATTAGGAATTGTAGGAGAGAGCGGATGCGGTAAATCCACATTCGTAAGGATGGTTATCTCCCTTGACAAGCCTACCAGCGGTGAGATTCTGTATCATGGCAAAAAACCTTGCTGGCCTTTCCAAAAAGGAAACATGGTTAAATCGCCAGAACATGCAGATGGTTTTCCAGGATCCGCTGGCATCCTTTGATCCGAAGATGAAGATCGTGGATATCCTTACAGAGCCGCTGATCAACTTCGGAAAATTAAAGAAAAGCGAGAAAGAAGCCAAAGCAAGAGAACTGCTGGAAATGGTAGAGCTGCCTGGAGATTTCGTAGATCGTTATCCTCACAACATGAGTGGCGGACAGAGACAGAGAATCAGTATTGCAAGAGCGCTTTCACTGGAACCGGAGATTCTGGTTTGTGATGAGGCGACTTCTGCGCTGGATGTTTCTGTGCAGGAGTCTGTGATCGAGCTTCTGGTACGCCTTCAGAAAGGAAAAAAATATCAGCATGCTTTTCATCTGCCATGACCTGGCGCTGATCCGTTCTTTTGCCCATCAGATTGCTGTTATGTATCTGGGAAATATCGTAGAGGTTATTCCAGGTGAAGATGTTACAGAGTATGCAGTGCATCCATATACACAGGCACTTCTGGGTGCACAGTTCTCTATCCACATGGATCCCAGCCAGAAGATCCAGAGTATCGAGAGTGAAGCACCAAGTCCTCTGGATGTACCGAAGGGCTGCCCTTTCCAGAACCGCTGCGAGCATTGCACAGACAGATGTAAGGCAGAGATGCCGAAGCTGAAAGAGATTGCTCCCGGACATGAAGCAGCTTGTTTCTATGTGGAGGAGCATCTGAAAAATTGAAGGAAAGGGGGAAGGTGTAATGAAAAGAAAGTTTATCAGTCTGACACTGAGTGCGGTTCTTGTGCTTGGGGTTACAACCCCTGCCTGGGCTGCCGCTGAAACCTATACAGATGGTGAGGCGCATACAATTGGTGTCATCGTATATGATCCGGATGCCTCAGAGATGGAAATGTTCTCTGACTACTACCGCGACTATATTCAGGCAGGTTTTCCTGTGAAATTCATTTTCTCCGGCAGGACAACCAGCGCAGAGGATGAGATTCAGTATATTGATAAAATGAAAGAGCAGGGCGCAGAAGGAATCATTTCTTTTGCAGGTTTTGCAGCAGGAATTCAGGATATCATTGGGGAGTGCGAGAAGGAAGAGGTGTATTATGCACTTGGCTCCAACACTATCAGTGATGAGAATTATGAAGCAGTAAAAGATAATTCCTGTTATATGGGAAGTGTGGGACCGAAGCTGGAAGATGTATACCAGAGCGGATGTGATATGACAGAGTATTTTCTGGATAAGGGTGCGAAGAATTTTGTGATTATGTCCGGTGGTGCTTCTTCAGGAAACCGCCTGCATCAGGTGAGAACCTGGGGAATGCTCAATACATTGGAAGAGAAAGCAGGGCTGGTTCTGACAGAAGAGGCAGAAACACTTTCTACAACAGAAGAAGTTACAAAGCTTTCCAGTGAAGACGGTTCTGTACAGGTTACGATCTGTCCGGGATATACAGAGCAGGACGGACCGGGACTTGACAATCTGAGCACTGCATTTGCAGATGGAAACTGTGATGCGCTGATGAGTGCGTTCCATGTTTCCACTTATCTGGACAAAATCGCAGATAAGGAAAAAGAACAGAACAGCAATATTCTGGTAGGCTCTATCGACAGTTTCACTGATGGAAATTATGAAATCTTCCAGAAGAAAGATATGTTCGGAAATCCACCTGTTGATTATGTACAGGGAAAATATGCATCTTTGGCAGGTCCTGCATTTGCCATGATCTACAATGCCATCACAGGAAATCAGGATGCAGTAAAAGAGAACGGACAGGCAGCACGTCTGTACCAGGGCTTCTGGACTGCAACAAATGAGAAAGACTATGAAGAGCTTTATGGATATGCAACAGGTATCTATGAAAATGCGTATAGCTGTGATGATCTTCAGGGCGTGATCAAGGTATTTGATGACAGTGCTACACCTGAGAAGCTCAAAGAACTGACAGAGAGTTATTCTGTAGAAGATGCCAAGGCGCGTATCTTTGACGGGGAATAAGCAAATGAGGACATTACGGGTAGCAGATCTGGAGGCGAAGCCGGGTGAGAAAGTATCCGGATATGTGCATGTTATTGGTGCAGAATTCGGAATTCCGGTAACACTGATCTGCGGAGAAAAAGAAGGCGGAACGGTTCTTATTTCCGGCGGCGTGCATAATGCAGAATATGTAGGGATTCAGGCTGCCATGCAGCTTGCAGATGAACTGGATCCGAAGAAGATCGCAGGAAATATCATTGTGATCCGTCTGATGAACAGGACGGGATTTGAGCACCGTACCATGAGTCTTACCTATGAGGATGGAAAAAACCTGAACAGAGTTTTCCCTGGAAATCCAAACGGGACGCTCAGTGACAGGATTGCTTATACGGTTGTGACAGAATTTTTCCAGAAGGCAGATTACTATGTGGATCTGCATTGCGGTGACGGATTTGAAGGTCTGGTATCTTATGTATACTGTACAGGTGCAGCAGCTTCGGAAGTAGCCGCAAAGAGCCGGGAGATGGCGGAAATCGCACATGTGGACTATCTGGTAACTTCCATGTGTGGAACAGGTGGAGCCTACAACTACGCCGGAAGCATGGGAATCCCGAGTATCCTGCTGGAACGTGGACATAGTTCCCGCTGGTGCGAAGATCTGGTAGCGGAGGATGTTCATGATGTGAAGAATATCCTCAGACATCTGGGAATCCTTCGTGGGAAGTCTCATATTCATGGCAAACCACCGATAGAAGTAAGTCCTGTGATTTATGAAGATGCCCCGGTATCAGGCTGCTGGTATCCGGCGAAACAGCCCGGTGAGACCTTTAAAGAAGGCGAAGTACTGGGAAGAATCTGCGATTATTTTGGACGTGAACTGTTTGTATACAGAGCCAAAATGGGTGGTATTATTCTTTATCAGACCATCAGTCTGTGCATTATGAAGGATACGCCGATGGTTTCTTATGGTACCTGGGATGAGGATACACAGAGTAAGATTGAAGTAGGATGTGAAGTGTGCGGAAATGAGAAACATAAGCATGGACACCATCATCATAAATCAGAGGAAAAATATCATAAACGGCATGAACATCATAAGCATCATGAGGATAAATAAATACTTAAGTAAGACAGAAATGGGTTCGACCAACTCAAGTGAACAGCAAAGCAAATGAGCTTATCGGTTCGACATAAATATAAAAACAGGGTATAAAAATACGGCTGACTATATCCGGGTTAAATGCGGATATAGTGCAGCCGTATTTTATACTATAGCAAGCCTCTTAATCAATATGCATTATTTATGAGGCTTGCTATAATCTTCGTGAAACAGAATCTGTGTAAAGAATCTTACATCTGAGTCATCTGCCCAGCAGACCATACCTACTGCATCAGCCATTTTCTGTGCATCTACACTGTAGGCGGACATACAGGAACAATTCTTATACGGTCCTGCGCTCATGATCAGGATATCTTCTTTTCCCGCTTCCTGCATCTGTCTGGCAAGCTGTTCTGTAAGAATATTCTGTGCATGCTTTGCCTGTTTGAAAAGAACCGGATCCATGATCGGATCTTTCAGAACAGTCTGGAGAACCAGTGCCTTTTCATATTTCAATGCTTTTGCCTGCATTTCTTCTACAGTACCGCAGGCAGGCGGACATGCAGGAACCAGGTTATAATTTCCACAGAGATTGTCCTCGCAGAACTGTCTGTATTCCGGTACAAATACCAGGTCTTTTGTATCCATGATCGCTGCATCTGCGAAACCCATGGAAAGTGCTTCTTTTATTAAATCCATAAGAATGACTCCCTTCTTAAAGCGGATTATTTTGGCTTGAACATATCAAGGTGAATTATAACATTTTGAAATAAATAAAATCAAGTTTTGTCGAGAACTTCTGATGAGGGAAACTTGATGTAACAAAAAACTTATGTTAACATATAGATATGCAAATTGGGGGATATTAATAAGAGGAAGTGATTATATGCCGGAAAATATCAGAAACATCATATATAGATTTTCTCAGGAGTTAAGACGTATTTTGGGCGATAAATTGACAAAGATTATCGTATATGGATCATATGCGAGAGGAGATTTTCGAGAAAATTCTGATATAGATATTATGATTTTGGTGAAAATGTCTGATGAAGAAATTCGATTAGTGAAGAATGATATTTATGATCTTGCATTTGAGTTTGAAATAAATACAGGAATAGAGTTCTCTCCCATCATTAAAAATGAAGACCAGTATGAGTATTGGATTGATACGTTACCTTTTTACCGAAATGTGCGAGATGAGGGGGTAGTGATCGATGAATGACAAAAAAGAGGATTTATGTATATACCGTATTCGGAATGCGGTGGAGACATTGGGAGTGGCAGTATTATGCTTAGAAAGTCAACATTATAAAGATTCAATAAATCGTAGTTATTATGCTGCTTTTTATGCAATAAAAGCAGTATTAGCTTTAGAAGAGATTGATTTTAAGCGTCATAAGGATGCGGTTGCGTATTTTAATAAAACTTATATAGCAAAAGAGATTTTTCCAAGAGAAATGGGAAAGAGGTTGGGAAGACTAAAGCAGGAGAGAGAAAATAGTGATTATGATGATTTTTACGTTGCATCTTTAAAAGATGCATCAGATCAATATAAGTCAGCGAAGCTTATTATTGAAAAGATAGAAGAATATCTGTCAGAGAAAGGTATTCAATATTAACTTGTCGACACACTAGAGAAATGAATTAGCGAGAGGAAATCTTATGAAGCTGACGGCAGAAAACAGCAAGGGTGAAAAAATGAAATACCGTCTTGCGCGGTCGATGAAGGAATGTATGAAAACGATGTCTGTAGATAACATCACAGTAAAACAGATCACAGAGAATTGTGGTGTTACGAGGCAGACTTTCTATCGGAATTTTATGGACAAATTTGACCTTATCAACTGGTATTTCGATAAGCTTCTGGCGAAATCCTTTGAGCATATGGGAATGGGAAAAACTGTTTATGATGCTCTGGTAAAGAAGTTTACCTATATTCAGGAAGAGCATGTTTTCTTTGCAGCAGCATTTAAGTATGACAGTCAGAACAGTCTGCGCCAGCATGATTTTGAACTGATCCTGGACTTCTATGAGAATCTGATTCGTGAGAAAACAGGAAGGATTCCGGATGAGACCATACATTGCATTTTGGAAATGTACTGCCATAGTTCTATTTATATGACTGTAAAATGGGTACTGGGAGAGTTGGAATGTGCACCGGAGGGACTGGCGAAAATTTTAGTTGACGGGATGCCTGGAAAACTCTCGGAATTGTTTGAAAAGCTGGAAATATTGTCATAAATATAACAATATTAATGCATAATTTTGCACCCAGTTTTTCGGCATTATTGCACAAATATTGTGAGAAGGTTACATTTGAGCTAAAGTGTAACTTTCTTTTTTTTATTTTATATTGTTAAGATAATAACAAAGATAAGTGATGCGGAAACTTACCTAATACTGAAGAATACCGAAAGGAATGGAAATCATTATGGCAAACAGAATTAACTTAAATCAGACATCTTATCACGGAGCAGGAGCGATCGAGGAAATCGCAAACGAAGCAAAAGCCCATGGTTTTAAGAAAGCTTTCGTATGTTCTGACCCTGACCTTGTAAAATTCCATGTAACAAGCAAAGTTACAGACATTCTTGAGAAAAACGGACTTGCATATGAACTGTATTCAGACATCAAACCGAACCCGACAATCGAGAACGTACAGCATGGTGTTCAGGCATTTAAAGATTCTGAAGCGGATTATCTGATCGCAATCGGCGGTGGTTCTTCCATGGACACTTCCAAAGCAATCGGTATTATTATTGCAAACCCTGAATTCGAAGATGTAAGGAGTCTGGAAGGTACAGCTCCGACCAGGAAACCTTGTGTACCGATCATTGCAGTTCCGACAACAGCAGGTACAGCAGCAGAGGTAACTATCAATTACGTTATCACAGATGTAGAAAGAAAACGTAAATTTGTATGCGTTGACCCACATGACATGCCGATCATCGCAGTTATTGATCCTGAAATGATGTCCTCCATGCCAAAAGGATTGACAGCTTCTACAGGTATGGATGCCCTCACTCATGCAATCGAAGGATATACAACAAAAGCTGCGTGGGAAATGACAGATATGTTCCATTTAAAAGCAATCGAGCTGATCTCCAAATCTCTCCGCGGTGCTGTTGAAAACACAAAAGAAGGTCGTGAAGGAATGGCTCTTGGACAGTATATCGCTGGTATGGGATTCTCTAACGTAGGTCTTGGAATCGCTCATTCCATGGCTCATACACTTGGTGCTGTTTATGATACACCACACGGTGTTGCCTGCGCAATGATGCTTCCAATTGTTATGGAATACAATCAGGAATGCACAGGTGAGAAATATCGTGAGATTGCCAGAGCAATGGGTGTCAAAGGCGTAGATGAAATGTCTCAGGATGAATACAGAAAAGCAGCAATCGAAGCTGTTAAGAAACTCTCTGTTGATGTAGGAATCCCGACTAAACTGGAAGCAATCAAAGAAGAAGATCTCCAGTTCCTGGCAGAATCCGCACATGCAGACGCATGCGCACCGGGAAACCCGAAAGATGCAAGCGTAGAAGATCTGAAAGACCTGTTCCGTAAGATTATGTAATTAATAATGGTTATAAGATGAAATAAAAAAAGCACCGGCTGTAATGGAGTACTGTTACAGTCAGGGCTTTTTTATTTCCCATAAGTCTGCTGATGCTCTGAGTGTGGCGGGATTGTGCATGAGAAGCAGTGCCATATGTAAGTGTAAGCAGACGAGAATTTTGTTTATAAAATGATTAGAATTGGGACACTGATTAAACACATTTCTTTTGTATGATGGAAACGTAATGGGGAAAAAAGTGGTTATTTTGCAGTACAAATGTGGAAAAATGCCAAGTTCTGCAAAGAAGTACAGAATAAGAAATATGAAAGACAGAAGAATAACTGCAGAGGTTTTTACAGGAGAAATAATATGACAGATGAAGAATACTATGAATTTATACAACCATATGAAGATGCTAAACAGATGCTTCTCACACGTCTTGATGTGTTGAATCACAACCTGTACGGTGAGGCATCTGCAAGACCGATCCACAACATCCAATGCAGGATTAAGAAGAAACAGAGTATTGAAGAAAAACTGCAGCGAAAGAAAAAAGAACCTACTATGATGAATGCGAAGGATTATCTTCAGGATATTGCAGGTGTCAGGGTAATCTGCTATTTTGTAGATGATATCTATAATCTGACAGAACTTCTGAAGAGTCAGAGTGATCTGATAGTAATCAAAGAACGGGATTATATTGGAAACCCGAAGCCAAATGGATATCGGAGCTATCATGTGATCGTAGGAGTGCCGGTATATTGTCTGGATGGAATGGAATACTTCCCGGTGGAGATACAGTTTCGTACTATGTCCATGGATTTCTGGGCCAGTATGGAGCATCGGATTTCATACAAAAAGGAACGCACGGATAAGGAACAGCTAAAAGAGGAATTAAGAGAATATGCGAATATGCTGGTAGAGATTGAGAGCCGTTTTGAGCAGTATAATGAGACGGATCATCAACAGGAAAAAATGAACAGCAGAAGTAAAACAGTCACTGTAAAAGGTGGCTGTTTTTGTGTCTTGTATTTTTTAGAGTGGAATGTTAGTATAACATTGGTTTATAGTACCTTTATATTATTTTCTGATAGCACCTTCAGAAAATATATAAAGGTAACTATTCAGCAGTTTATTATCCTGCTGAGATACTATGGCAATCCTCTAAAATAATGCATCTTAATCCAGCCCATCAGAATGTGAAATTCTGCTGAACTGTCTTAAATGCATTACTTACGAGGACTGCTATAAACAGTTATGATTCTGGAAATAAGAGAAGGAGAAGCGTGTGAAATATAATCAGAAGAAGAAAAAACGAAAACGTAGAGATATTTCTGTTTATCATGGTGATGGCTGTTTTTGCTGCTGTTCTGGGAGTTATGTCACTGGGAGAAAAGATGCAGCCGGTGAACCAGATCAGGAAGATATCTTCTGGCTGGTACTATTATGACAACGGAAAAAGAACAGAAGTTACTCTTCCGGATACAATACAGGCAGAGAAAGGGGAAGAACTGATATTATATAATGACGGGATTACTGATCTGGATGCCGGTAAGGTAGTTACAACCAGAGGTGCACAGTATGATCTGAAAATCTGGCTGGGTGACCGTCCCATCTATGAATATCAGGATACAACCTTTGTAAGGAATACGCAGATGAAATCAAAACTGGAATGTGTAGGGGAAATCCCTACAGACATGCAGAATGAGCCGCTGAAGCTGGTTTATTCAAATCCACATCACGGAAAGTATGTTTTGACTTCTGTTTATATTGGAACCGGAAGTGCAGTCATTGCTTTACATTTACAGAATTCAGGAATAGTTATAGGTATTGCTTTGTGTTTTCTTGTTTTGAGCGTTATTTCTCTGTTGATTACAGTTTATCTGAAATACCGTCAGATGCCGGATGCCAGATTTCGCGATGTAGCATTGTTCCTTATGATATGTGCAGTCTGGCTGATTACAGATTCTTCTGCGATCCAGACCTATAGCAGTCATCCGGATATGCTTTGTACGATTTCTTTTTATATGTTTATGTTACATTCGGTACCGATGCTGCATTTTGCCCAGAAAATAGGTGGACTGAAAAAGGAACGCATTCTGGATGCAGGAATTGCTGTGTTTTATCTGAATGCATTTATTCAGGGACTTCTGGCCTATTTCGGGGTATTCACGTTTGCAGATATGCTGTTTGTAACACATGTTCTACTGATAACGTGGGTACTGATCGTAGCGGTACTGCTCTGGAAAGAATATAGAAAGAAGCCGGATCGAAGTGTGCAGATCATATTGATCGCTTATATGATATTATTGTTCAGTGGACTTTTGTCACTGTCATTGTACTGGCTGTTTGAAATATCCTATTATGGAGCAATATTTGAGTTTGGAATACTGGTATTTCTGGTTATGATTATTGCAGACACTGTGATCAGTCTTGTTGGAAAGGTCCGTTACCGGACAGAAATGCAGGCATATGAACGACTGATGAAAGAGGACTGGATGACCGGAATGCAGAGCAGGGAACCTTTTGAAAATCTGCTGGCGGAAATTCCGAAAACCATGAATGAGCATAAGGATATCCTGCTAGTCTTTATGGATATTGATTATCTGCGCAGAATCAATAATGATTTTGGCAGAGCGGCAGGAGATGAGGTTATTGTGGCGGCTGCCAGATGCATTGAGAATGTTTTTGGAGCAATCGGAAAATGTTATCGCACAGGAGGAGATGAGTTTGCAGCAGTTGTATTTGATCCGGAGGAAGACAGGAATACATTGTCTGAGAAACTGGATAAAGAAATAAGGCGTTATAACAGAAACAGCAGATATCGCCTGTCTATTTCAAGAGGTTTCAGTTCAATTCGGGATGACAGGGGAAAGCTGAAGACAACTGGTGAATGGAAGTATGAGGCAGATACGAATATGTATCAGAATAAAATGAAAGAGAGAAAGACACATGAATTATAATATAAACTTTCAGGTAGCGGCAGTTATTATTATAGCGTTACTCTTATATCATTTTCTGACGCAGAAGAAACTGCATAATGCAAATGTGAAAACATTTACATATATACTTGTCCTGAGCGGTTTATATACTTTGTCTGACCTGTTGGGTACGCTGACAATTATGAATTACACAGCGGAAGATGAAGGAACTGTCATGGGTATTCTGACAGGAATCTATTTGCTTGATATTCTGATTCCTTATATTTTGTATTCATGTATTCCTGATTCGCGTGAAAATGAGAAAAAGAGCGGTGCATTATCTGTGATCTGTGCCGGGATTACGGTGGCTATGATGATAGCTGTACTTGGAAACCTTGGAAGCGGGGGATTTTTCTGTTTTGACAGTAATGGCGTTTTTCAAAAAGGAACAGGGTACGTGTTTCTTTATCTCTATGCCCTGGTTTATATCGTTCTGATAATGCAGCGTATGATCAGAAGCAGAGAGGACTATACGCCGGAAAAGATGAGTATTGCAGGCGAATTTCTTGTGATCGAAGGCGTATGTATAGGAGTGGAACTGTACACAGGGTACATATTTCTGTCAGATTTTGGACTGGCACTTGGTCTCATATTTCTCTATCTTATGATGAACAATCCAGGTGATTATATAGACAGTACAACAGGAGCATTTGATAAAAGATATTTTGATAACTGGATACAGGAGAAATTTACCAAAGGAATCGAGTTTCATGTGATTGCTGTAGAGCTGTTTATGCTGAAACAGATTAATAAGGTTTACGGAAGCAGTACAGGTGATCTGCTTCTGGTACAGATTGCAAGAGAACTGCAAAACATTACAGGTTCTGTACAGGTGTTCCGAACCACAGGAAACTGTTTTCTGATCATTACAGATTCATTGACAGAATATGAGAAAAACAGACAGGAGATTGAGAACTATTTCAAAGAACCTTTTGAAACTGACGGGGAAAAAATCACTTTTCCGGCAATCATCTGCGGGATTATCAACGGTGAAAAGATGGAGAAGGAAGATGTACTGCTGGCATATATCGAGTATCTGATATCTTTGATAAAACGTGCAGATGAAACGGTAGTGATCCAGTCAGATGACAGGATTCTGGAGGGCTTCCGTTATGAAAAAGAGGTGGAGCATTTCCTGAAAACAGCAGTGGATAAAGACCTGTTTGAAGTGTACTATCAGCCGGTATTCTGGACAAAGGAAGATCGTTATATTACTCTCGAAGCTTTGAGCAGGCTGAAGCATCCCTGTATGGGAATGATCCCGCCGGATGTGTTTATCGGTATTGCAGAAAGGCAGGGGCTCATTGCACAGATCGGACTGCTTCAGTTCAGAAGGGTGTGCCGTTTTATTAAAGAGAATGAATATATGATGAAACAGATTAAGAATGTAAAGTTCAATCTGTCACCTTCCGAACTGCTAAAACCGGGACACAGTCAGCTTCTGATTAATATAGTGAAGGAGCATGAACTTTTACCGAAATATTTTCAGTTTGAGATTACTGAGACAGTGGCAACTGAATACAGTGAAAGTTTCTGCAAAGCTGTGGAGGATTTTACGAATGCGGGAATCGGATTATGTCTGGATGATTTTGGTTCAGGGTATGCAAATCTGAATGCAGTATTGAGACTTCCGTTTGATGTGGTGAAAATGGACAGATCGTTGTTAACAGGGATTACCTGTGATGAACAGGCTGCTGTTTTTTACCACAGTATTGTGACGGTTATGCAGAATATGGGTTATACAATTGTAGCAGAAGGAGCAGAAACAGAAGAAGAGGTGAGTCTGCTGAGAGAGTGGGGTGTGGACATGGTCCAGGGATATTACTTCTCAAGACCACTTCCAGAGACAGAGCTGCTGAGACTTTTCATGTTATAGTAAATTACTCCGTAATGTACCTATAACATAAAAAAGCCTTTCGGGCAGAATCGCACTGCGCCGGAGAGAAAGCAGGTGTTGTTCAATCAGATATAAATGATTGAACGACATCTGCCTTTTTTAAATAATTTAAAAACAGAAATACAATACACTTATAAAGATGTTCTTGCATATTCTATTTGCTTCCTTTATAATGTAACGTATCATTGTTTTATCAAATTAAAGGGAAAGAGGATTAAAGAAATGAAAAAAGTTTGGGACAAATGGACCAGGATTGCTCTTGTAAAGAGAATCCTGGTTGGCCTGATCCTGGGTGCGATTCTGGGAATTGCTGTACCGCAGGCAACAGGAATCGCAATTCTGGGTGATGTCTTTGTAAGTGCGTTAAAGGCAATTGCACCTTTGCTGGTATTCTTCCTGGTTATCAGTTCCCTGTGTAATGCAGGAAAATCTCACGGAGGAGTTATTAAGACAGTTATCATTCTCTATATGTTCAGTACAGTTCTGGCAGCAGTGATCGCAGTATTTGCGAGTATGGCATTTCCTGTAAAGATGACACTTGCAAATGCAGCAACAGATACAAGTGCACCACAGGGTATCGTTGAGGTATTAAATAACCTGCTTCTGAACGTAGTTGCCAACCCGGTATCTTCACTGGTAAATGCAAACTATGTAGGGATCCTGATGTGGGCTGTTCTTCTTGGGCTTGCTTTTCGTGCAGCTGATAAGATGACAAAGAAGGTTCTGGCTGATGTTGCAGATGGTATTTCCATGGTAGTAACCTGGATCATTAATCTTGCACCTTTTGGAATTTTTGGTCTGGTATTTAACACAGTATCTACAAACGGTCTGGATATCTTTACGACTTATGGAAAACTGTTGATTCTTCTTGTAGGATGTATGATGTTTATCTATTTTGTGACCAATCCGCTTCTGGTTTACTGGTGCATCCGCCAGAATCCATATCCGCTGATTTTCCACTGCCTGAAGAGAAGTGCGCTGACAGCTTTCTTTACAAGAAGTTCCGCAGCTAATATTCCGGTAAACATGAAAGTCTGTGAAGAGATGGGACTGGACAGAGATACTTATTCTGTAACCATTCCGCTTGGTGCAACTATTAATATGGATGGTGCGGCTATCACTATTACGGTTATGACAATGGCAACTGCATTTACTCTTGGTATTCATGTAGATATTCCGACAGCAATTATCCTGAGTCTTCTTGCAGCTCTGTCAGCATGTGGCGCTTCCGGTGTAGCCGGCGGATCACTTCTTCTGATCCCGATGGCATGCTCTCTGTTCGGAATTTCAGATGACATTTCCATGCAGGTTGTTGCAGTAGGATTTATCATTGGCGTAGTTCAGGATTCTGTAGAAACAGCTCTGAACTCTTCTTCAGATCTTCTGTTATCTGCTTCCGCAGAATTCAGGCAGTGGAGACTTGAAGGGAAAGAGATTAAATTTAAATAAGATTGCAATGAGCGAAACGGTCGTCCGGTATGGACGGCCGTTCTTTTATGTCATAGGAAATTACTCTGTAATGTTCCTATAACATAAAAAAGCCCTTCGGGCAGGATCGCACTGCGACGGAGAGGAATTATGCCGCTGAAGCGACCCGCCACAGGCGGAGAATCCTGCAAGCAGGATTCTTTCATATAAGGCACAACTATAAAAATGATTGCTACATATTCGGGAATTTCTGTGCATACACTGTAAAAACAGCGTCTTCGGAGGCTTATCCGTGAAAGATTATATCGAGGAGCGGGCAGTGGAAATTGCAAATTATATTATTGATACAAAGGCAACGGTGCGTCAGGCGGCGAAGAAATTCGGGATTAGTAAGAGCACTGTACATAAGGACTGCACTGACCGTCTCAGTCAGCTCAATCCGGGACTGGCATGTGAAGTGAGACAGGTTCTGGATGTGAACAAGCAGGAGCGGCATATCAGAGGTGGGCTCGCTACAAGAGAAAAATATTTACATCAGCATTAGAACGTAAAAGAAGCTGCTGTCGGATATGACAGTAGCTTTTTTCAGGTGCTTTTTTGTATAATAAAATGCTGTAAAGGCTTTGCAAAAACATAAGGGAGGATAAGAAGATGGCATTAATGGAAGTGAACTTCTTTTCAAAAGCACTGATGCGTCCGGTAACAATGAATGTAATCCTGCCGGTTGATAAAGTGCTTTTTTGGAGAAGAAACAGAAGAAGAGAACAAACCGTTTAAGACTTTGTATCTGCTTCACGGAGTAATGGGAAATTACACAGACTGGGTAACAGGAACATGTATTAAGCGATGGGCAGAAGAAAAGAATCTGGCAGTAGTTATGCCTTCCGGAGCAAATATGTTCTATATGGATCATCCGAATGCAAATGAAAACTACAGTGAATTTATCGGAAAAGAACTTGTAAAGATCACACGAAGAATGTTTCCGTTATCCCACAAAAAAGAAGATACATTTATCGCCGGGTTATCTATGGGAGGATACGGTGCAATCCGAAATGGTCTGAAATACCATGATACATTCGGATATATCGCAGGCCTTTCTTCAGCCGTGATACTTGAAAAAATGGGGACAGCAGATGACAGTTCTCCTATGTTCTTTGAGAAAAAAAGTTTTCTGGAGAGTGTATTTGGAGATCTGTCCCGGATCAAAGACTGTGAGATCAATCCGGAATGGATTGCTGAAAATATGAAAAAAGATGGAATCCCATTTCCGCATATGTACCTTGCCTGTGGACTGGATGATCCGCTTCTTCCTCCGAACCGTAAGTTCAGAGATACCATGCAGAAACTGGGTGTGGATGTAACTTACGAGGAAGGTCCGGGAGCACATGAGTGGGATTTCTGGAATCGTTATATTAAGAAAGTCCTGGACTGGCTGCCTCTTGATAAGGACAGCAAAGAAGGGATGAACAGTGGGAATGTAGGACTGTAAATGAGAGAGTTGCAACAGATGGATATGAAATCTGTTGTGGCTCTTTTTATTTCTATTGCAGGAAATTACTCCGTAATGTTTCTGTAACAGAATAAAGTTATATGGGCAGGACTCCTTCTTATAAGTTACTGTTCACTCCGTTCACAGTAACTTAGCCAAAATTCATTCCAGATTGCCTGCGGCAATGGAATTTTGGCTTGTATGTCTCGGGATTTTGGCATATTCATGCCAAAACACTTCGCGGGATAGTGGTATGTGAACAGTAACTCTTATACAAAATTATCATAGCAATTCTGCAGAAAATATATTGAATATCAGACAGAAGTTGTGTATAATGAAAAAAGCAAAATAAAGTATATTATTTTAGAAAAAGGTAAAATAAAAACCTGAAATCATAAACTTTGGAGGTAAAAATGACTAAGCTTGTAATTAATCCATCAAAGAAACAGAGCAAAATCAACAAAGAGATTTACGGACATTTCTCAGAGCATCTGGGAAGATGTATCTATGAAGGAATCTATGTAGGTGAGGATTCCCCGATTCCGAACAAGAACGGAATGCGTACAGACGTAGTAGAAGCACTGAAGCATATCAGGATTCCGGTACTTCGCTGGCCGGGTGGATGTTTCGCAGATGAATACCACTGGAAAGACGGTATCGGACCAAAGGAAACACGTAAAAAAATTGATCACACACACTGGGGCGTGTGGTAGAGGATAACAGCTTTGGTACACATGAATTTTTTGGAACTCTGTGAGCAGCTTGGCTGCGAAGCTTATGTTAATGGTAACCTGGGAAGCGGAACAGTTCAGGAAATGTCTGAATGGGTAGAATATATCACATTCGAGGGTGTTTCTCCGATGGCTGACCTCCGTAAGAAAAACGGACATGAGAAACCATGGAAACTGGATTTCTTTGGAGTTGGAAATGAAAACTGGGGATGCGGCGGAAATATGAATCCTGACTTCTATGCAAATGAATACCGCCGTTATCAGACTTATGTCCGCAATTATCATCCTGATCATCCTATCCATAAAATCTGTTGCGGTGCAAATGTAGATGATTATGAGTGGACTTCAGAAGTATTAAAGACTACACATAATCATTGTCTGAAAGAACTTCACGGAAATATGGATGGTCTTTCTCTTCATTATTATGTACATCCGGAAGGATGGGAGATCAAGGGAAGTGCTACAGATTTTGATGATAAGGTATGGTATAAGAGTCTGAATAAAGCGCTCTTTATGGAAACTCTGATCGAGCGTCACGGACATATCATGGACGAATATGATCCAGAGAAAAAAAGTCGGCATGATCGTTGATGAATGGGGCGCATGGTACACAGTAGAACCAGGAACAAACCCGGGATTCCTGTATCAGCAGAACACAATGAGAGATGCCCTGATCGCAGGTATCACTTTGAATATCTTTAACAAGCACAGCGACAGAGTAAAGATGGCGAACCTTGCACAGATCGTAAATGTGCTTCAGTCTGTGATTCTTACTGACGGTGCTGATATGATTCTGACACCAACTTATCATGTATTTGATATGTATAAATATCATCAGGATGCAATGCTTGTAGACAGTTCTGTTGAAACAGAAACTATTGGTGTGGAAGACGAATGGCAGGTACCGAACCTGACAGAATCCGTATCTGTAGCAGAAGACGGAGCTGTACATATCACACTGACAAACCTGTCTCTGGATAAAGATTATGAAATCAGAACTATCCTTACAGATTACCAGGTAAATGAAGTTAAAGGTGAGATTGTACACGGTGAAATGCACGAAATGAATACCTTCGAAACACCGGATCAGGTTCGTGTAAAAGAATTTAACGAAGTGGAAAAAACAGCAGAGGGAATTAAATTTACAATTCCTAAATGCAGTGTTCTCCATCTGGAAGTAAGATAACAGGCAGGCATTTTCTGTGAACATTTATATATGGGAATAAAAAGGAGACTGAGGTATGAATGGGAAGCTGCGTGTGTGCAGGAAATGTTTGCCCGGACAGAAGAATGAAGAAGCTTTTTATGAGGATCTGTCACGTTATATTCAGCGTATGGATGAAGAGTTGAAAGTAGATCAGCAGACCTATGAAAAAAGGCTTGGCATATGCAGCTCCTGTGAACGATTAATGAGTGGGATGTGCAGGCTCTGCGGATGCTTTGTGGAACTGCGTGCTGTACAGAAGGTGCGAAAATGTCCGGATCTTCCGGCAAAATGGGAGGCGCAGAAATGAAAGATGGTTTAAAAGAAGGGTTATTAAATAAGGTAAAAGTAACGGATAAATTCTGGCAGGGATATCAGGAACTGGTAATGGATACAGTAATTCCTTATCAGGAGAAAATATTAAATGATGAGATTCCGGGAGTGGAGAAGAGCCATGCACTGGCAAACTTCCGTATTGCAGCAGGGCTGGAAGAGGGTGAGTTTTACGGAATGGTTTTCCAGGACAGTGATGTTGCCAAATGGCTGGAAGGTGTAGCGTATGCACTGGAAGTCCGCCCGGATGCTGAACTGGAAGAACGTGCAGATAAGGTTATTGAAATCATTGAAAAAGCGCAGCAGGATGACGGTTATCTGAATACTTTTTTCACGATCAAAGAGCCGGAACACCGTTGGCAGAACTTACAGGAATGCCATGAATTATACTGTGCCGGACATATGATGGAAGCAGCGGCGGCTTACTATGAGGTGACTGGAAAAGACCGTCTGCTTCATGTAATGGAGCGCATGGCAGAACATATCGGGAAACGTTTTGGAACAGAAGAAGGTAAAGAACCGGGTATTCCGGGACATCAGGAAATTGAGCTGGGACTTCTGCGTCTCTATGAAGTAACCGGAAAAGAAAATTACAAAGACCTTGCCAGATATTTCATTGAACAGCGTGGAAAAGATCCGGATTACTTTGTCAAAGAGAGGAAAAAAAGAGGCTGGGTTCACTTTGATATGGATGTGCATAACAGAGAATATAACCAGGTACATGCTACTGTCTATGAGCAGAAAGAAGCAGTAGGACACAGTGTCCGTGCAGTTTACATGTATACTGCCATGGCAGAACTGGCTTCTCTTTACAAAGATGAAAAACTCTATCAGGCATGCTGTGATCTCTGGGAGAACATGACTCAGAAGAGAATGTATATCACCGGAGGAATCGGCAGTACCGTAGACGGCGAGGCATTTACCATTGATTATGATCTGCCGAATGACACCGTTTATGCGGAAACCTGTGCATCCATCGGGCTGGTATTTTTTGCAAGAAAGATGCTTGATAATGTGATGGATGGACGCTATGCAGATGTGATGGAACGAGCACTTTATAATGGGATCATCAGCGGAATGCAGCTTGACGGAAAGAGATTTTTCTATGTAAATCCACTGGAAACAGAACCTGGAGTCAGCGGAAAATTATATGGATATAAGCATGTTCTGCCGGAGCGTCCGGGCTGGTATACATGTGCATGTTGTCCTCCCAATGTAGTGCGTCTGCTGATGTCTCTTGGCAAATATCTGTGGAGTGAGACTGAAGAGGGAGTTTATTCTCATATCCCGGCAGGCACAGAAGCACACTTTGATAAGATGGATGTAACCGTAGAAAGCAACTATCCGTGGGATGGCAGAGTGACCTATCATATAACCGGAAAAACAGAGGAAGAGACTATCCTGGGAATCCATATCCCATCCTGGGTACGCCCGGGTTCTGTGCAGGTACGTATAAATGGAAAAATGAAGGATATCACAGCAGATGTGGAAAAAGGATATCTGATCTTTAAGAGAGTGTGGGAAAATGATGAAGTAGAACTTGTTTTTCCGATGAAGATCCGCAAGATTTATGCAAACCTTAAAGTAAGGGAAGATGCCGGCTGTGTAGCATTTATGCGCGGGCCGATTGTTTATTGTTTCGAGGGTGTGGACAATCCGGGCCTGCTTCAGTCTTACCACATCTTTGAAGATGCAAAGATGGAAGAGGAAGTCTGCAAAGAAGGCCTGCTGGAAGGCTGCGTCTTGCTTAAGATCAAAGCACGTAAGCTGGAAACAGTGGGAGATTCTCTGTACAGTGAGGTTGCACCGGTGAGAACGCTGACAACAATGACAGCAGTGCCGTATTACACATGGGGCAATCGCGGAGAAAACCAGATGAGAGTCTGGATGCGCGGGGAATAATCGGAAAATCAGATGAAATATAAAATAAAAGCAAGGAACTATGTGGCAAAACACATCGGTTCCTTGCTTTTACTGTTTTCGGATATTCTGTAAAATTATACATTTGGAGTATAATGCACTTTCACATTAATATCCTGATTATAGTTTCCGAAATCTTTTCCGAAGAGTGTCAGACCGCCAATATTTTGAGATGGTTCATCTACCTGAAAACGGAATACCATATCATCCTGAGAGGTAAAAGTGAGCTGCTGTGTATTCACATCAGAGATCTTTAATCCATCGATAAAAGTACCGTGACGGTCAATGACAAGCATCTTCAGAAGACCATACTGATTCCAGTTCGGGAACCACCAGTCGGGAGTGAACATACCGTGGACATCACCGAAATCTCCGGGGCTTGTCCAGGTTCCGACCTTTGTATTATTCAGGAAAAAGGAAATATCAGAAGGCCAGTCACTGTTGACTCCGGGAGCTTCTGAGCTGATCTCAAAGGAGAGTGTCAGACGATCGATCTTCTGTCCCGGAGGCAGCATATTTGGAATGCGGTAATCAATAAATCCCCGTCCAAACCATAAAATCTTTGCATCTACATGGCTCGGATGAGCAAAATAACGAGGATCATCTACCTCACCGATGAGATTATCGGTAGTAGACAGCCCACAGGTTGGATAGACAGAATAATTAAAGTAGTTGCCGATCGGAATGTCAATAGAGTAACTGTCCTCAGCCGGGCTGTCATTGTTAGAGGCAATATCAACCAGGATCTTGTCAACATTAATGCGACAGACCTTCTGGTTTCCGTGGCCGGAATGCTCTGGAAGAATTGCGAGAATTCCGGATTCTTCGAGTTTCTTTACATGGCTGGTCAGGGCACCGTTGGTAATCCCCAGACTGGAAGCCAGTTCATTCATATTCATTTCCTGATGCTCAAGGAGAGTCTGGATCAGCCGTATGCGGATGTCAGAACCAAGAGCTTTGAAGACAGGGACCGCCTGCTCCAGACTTTTAATATATAACATAACGGATTTCCCTTTCTGTTAAAAATGATTTTGCAACGTTTACGGTAAATTATAACGAATCTGCAAAAAATGTGCAACGAAAAGAAAAAAATATAGTTGATATTTTCTGAAAAATGCAGTACAATTTTAAATATATAAAAAATAATTTATATAAATCTAAAATAAAATAAACAGGGGGACATACAATGAGTGAAGAACTTAAGTATAATGAGCCATGGATTCTGCAGAGAGCAGATCCATATGTTTACCGCCACACAGATGGAAACTATTATTTTACAGCATCCATACCGGCCTATGACCGGATTGTGCTGAGAAGAAGCGAAACTCTGGCAGGACTGAAGGATGCGGAAGAAGTGACAGTTTGGGAGAAACACAAAGAAGGAATCATGAGCGAACATATCTGGGCGCCGGAGCTTCATTATCTGGATGGTAAATGGTATATCTATTTTGCAGGCGGGGACAAAGATGATGTCTGGGCAATCCGCCCATATGTGTTGGAATGTGCAGATACAGATCCTCTTACAGGAGTCTGGACAGAGAAAGGTAAGATGGGACGTGCGGATGCAGATGAATTTTCTTTTGAAGCTTTCTCTCTGGATGCAACAGTATTTGAAAACAAGGGAAAACATTACTATGTATGGGCTGAGAAGGTAGGAGTCGGCAAACAGATTTCCAACCTTTATATTGGTGAAATGGAAACTCCGTATAAACTGAAAACCGTCCAGGTACTTCTCACTTCACCGGATTATGACTGGGAAAGAGTTGGGTTCTGGGTGAATGAAGGACCGGCAGTCATTCATCATGACGGCAGGATTTATCTTACCTATTCTGCATCTGAGACCGGTGCTGCATATTGCATGGGAATGCTTACAGCAGATGAAAATTCTGATCTTCTTGATCCGAAATCCTGGACAAAAGAACGTTATCCGGTTCTTCGTACAGATGAGTCCAGAGGAATCTATGGACCGGGGCATAATTCCTTTACTGAAGACGAAGAAGGAAACCCGATCATGGTTTATCATGCGAGAACAGAAGCAGAGATTGAAGGGAATCCGCTGTACAATCCAAACCGTCATGCCATGCTGATGAAAATTCGCTGGGATGAAAAAACAGGCGCACCGATATTTTCTTACGAAGATTAACGAAATCTGAGATGGGATAATATTTGGAAAACAGGAGAACTGGTATGAGAAAAAAATGGGGAATGATCCTGGGGCTGACAGGAATGATGCTTCTCGGATCACAGAGTATATATGCTGCGGAAGCTGCTGATGGCACAGCAGAGACAACAGATGCGGCAAACGAAAAAGAAACAGCAGGCACAGATGATATTGAGAGCCGGATTAAGAAAGGCGGATTCACTGCCGGAGTTTCTGTGCATGATCCATCTGTCATCAAAGACAATGACACTTACTACATCTTTGGCTCCCATATGGAATCTGCGAAGTCTACAGATCTGAGAAACTGGACCGGTTTTTCTTCCGGGGTCAACGCAGAGAATAAGCTGTTTGACAATCTTTTTGATGGAGAAGAAGACGGCGATCCGGCAGCGTTTACTTATGTAGGAAAGAACGAGGAAGGTGGTTATTCCGTGTGGGCACCGGATGTCATCTATAACAAAAAAAGTGGGAAAATATGTGATGTATTTCTGCACCACATCTTCTTATGTGAAATCCAATATCTGCTTTGCAACAGCAGACGACATTGAAGGTCCGTATCACTATGAGGATACATTCCTGTACTCTGGCTATAGCTATCATGATGTTAAGGAAAGTAATATTGAAGAACTGATGGGAACAGACCCGAGGCCATATACAGCAGTGTCTTATGACAACAATAACTGGCCAAACTGTATTGATCCGGATGTTTTTTATGATGAAGACGGGCGTATGTGGATGGTTTATGGCTCCTGGTCAGGAGGTATTTTCTTAATCGAGATTGATGAAGAGACTGGTTATCCGATTTATCCGGAAGCAGACGAAGAAAACCATGTGGACAGTTATTATGGCAAGAAACTTCTCGGCGGTTATCACAACTCCATCGAAGGCCCGCATATTATGTATGATAAGACCAGCGGATATTATTATCTGTTTTTATCTTACGGAAATCTGCAGGCAAAAGGCGGTTATCAGATGCGTCTTTTCCGTTGTGATACTGTGGACGGAACTTATACAGATGCAGCAGGGGAGGATATGTATTTATTTGTGGAGCATAAGGATCATGGACTGAAAATGATGGGAAATTATACATTCCCAAGTCTTACCCAAACCTATATGGCTCCCGGCGGACAGACTGCATTTGAAGATGAAGATGGTAAATTATATCTGGTCTATCATCAGCGTTTTGCTAAAACAGGGGAACTTCATGAGCCTCGAGTACACCAGCTGTTTCGCACAAAAGACGGATGGCTTGTTGCTGCGCCATTTGCCACAGACGGCGAGACATTAAAAGAGGATGGATATTCAGAGGATGAAATTCAGGGTACTTTCTATCTGGTAAATCATGGCACAGACATATCAGATAAAGTACATAAACCGCAGAAAATCCAACTCAATGCAGACGGAACAGTTACCGGAGAAGAACTGGAAGGCACATGGGAAGCAGAAGAAGTCACACCATATATTGATGTGACTCTCGGTGAAAATACTTATACAGGAGTTGTCCTGGAAATGACCGATGAGGCAGGCAATGATACGATGTGCTTCAGCGCTAAGGGTGACAATAATGAAACCATATGGGGCGTGAAATATCTGCTGCCATAAATGGTTGTGGGAGTATCCGGGGCAGTATATCAATCTGAAGTCAGGCGGAGAATTCAGATGTTTTCAGGACGATATCCGATGGTGATCCGTATATGTTGGTTATAATCTCCGAAGCCTGCACCAAAAAGAGTGCATCCACCGGGATGTTCAGCGCCCGGCAGAACGGAAAAACGCAATTTCATAACAGACTGATCAGTGAGTGCAAGCTGTCCGGTGGAAACATCGGACAGCTTTTCTGCGTCCAGAAAGGTGCCTTCAGGAGTGATCGTCAGTTTTTTTCAATAAACCGTATTGATTCAGAAACGGAAACCACCAGGAAGGGTTATATTTTCCTCTGCGGTCTCCGTAATCTCCGGGACTGGTCCAGGTGCCAAGGATCACGCCGTTCAGGGAGAAAGTAATATCAGAAGGCCATATATCACAGAATTTAGGGGCTTCTGAGCTGATTTCAAAGGAAACTGTCAGTTCTTCGATCACGTTGTGGTCAGGGATGAAGTTAGGCAGGATATACTCCAGATATCCGGTGGTAAACCAGACAATTCTTGCCTGACGGCTGCCTGGATGTATGAAGTATCGTGGCTGATCTAGCTGTCCTACAAAAGAAGTAGAGGTTGCCAGTCCACAGGTGGGAGTTACTGAGAAATCGGAAAAATGTCCCACACCGATTTCCGCACTGTAGATCTGCAGAGCAGGACCGGAAAGCGCCATATTTATCAGGAGCTGATCCCAGTCTTTTGCAAAATAGCAGCATTTCTGTGTTCCGTGCGTAAGAGCCTCATCCCTGAATTCAATCAGTCCGGCTTCGGCCAAAAGATTAAGATGAGGGGACAGGGTTGTAACGGGAAGTTTCAGGCTTTGTGCAATTTGCTTAATATTCAGTCCTTCTTTTTCCTGGATAAGACGCAGGATCTGTACGCGGACAGGGGAACCGAGAGCCTTGAATATGGCAAGACCATCGGAAACAGAACAGGATTTCATGTGAAAAAACCTCCTTTTGGATGTATTTGCGGATATATAATGCTAAATAAGGACTTTTAGAAAAATACGTTTTAATTACTTATTTTATCATAAAACCGGAGAGCATTGATGATATGGTGTATCATATTGCGGCAAAAGCTTTTGGAACCGTTTGGGATCGAAGCAAAGGAGTATCGCAGATGGAATGGATTGTAAAAGAGTGTGTGGAGACTGCAGGCTGTAAGCTGGAGGTCAGTGCTGCATTTGTCGGAGAGGATGTGCT
>ENA-OQES01000154-OQES01000154.1-human-gut-metagenome-genome-assembly--contig:-NODE-154-length-28990-cov-3.235388_pt1 | contig 28990 bp, 38 predicted proteins | sample MGYA00242798_ERZ504641 | MGnify/ENA primary metagenome ERZ504641 (study PRJEB26092, sample SAMD00036327) | human gut metagenome | host: Homo sapiens | study: EMG produced TPA metagenomics assembly of...
TTTTCTAACATCTGCATGCTTTCATAGCCAAGTCTGTATGTATTTTCTACATAAATGAATGGATTTTTCCCCATTTCTCACCTGCTCCAGCACTGCATCTTCTACCGGCAGACGATATTGTTCTTTCTTACTTTTTAAGTAGCTGCATAATACTTAAACTCACTCTGCATCGTATCTGTCACTGCCAGAAGATTATTTTTCTTATAACCGCCTTCCTTTTTCTCCAGATACATTTCCGGATATACAAGAAGGATCCCTTCAGAGCCATTCTCCATTTCTTCTTTCACAAGTTCATCAAACGCTTTTTCCGTCAGTCTGCTTTATACCATACATCCAATTTCACATGGTCATCATAAGCCTGGTCCCGTATTCCATCCAACAGGCCATACAGCTCATTCTGACTGTCTTTCGGTAAGATCACCGTAATCCTCGTCTTTTCCTCTGTGTAATTCTGGCCTGCCATCATCTGCATGGATACAAATGCGATCAAAGAAGTAAAAGGATCAGCAATATATGATTTTTTCTACCTTGCATCATCGGTTTCCTCCATCTTTGGAATTGTAATGGTCGCTGTCGTTCCTTCATCCAGTTCGCTCGTGATGGTTACGCCATAATCCTCTCCGTAGATCAGCTGGATCCGTTCGTTTACATTCCGCACACCAATCCCCGATCCGCGTTTGCTCGAAATTACTTTGTTGTGCATGATATGATCTATGGTTTCCTGTGTCATTCCAGGTCCGTTATCTGCTACATCAATTCCAATATCTCCATCCCTATCATAGATCCGGATGGTAATCTCTCCGTCCTCATACATTCCCTCCATGCCATGATAAATCGCATTTTCAAGCAGCGGCTGAATGGATAATTTCGGACACAAGTATTTTAACAATGCCGGATCTGCCTCTATCTGAAATTCAAATTTATCCTTAAATCGGATATTCTGAATTGCGAGATAACTGGATGCATGTTCCAATTCTTTCTCCAACGGAATCATATCTTTTCCCTGACTTAGAGAGATACGGAAAAAGCTTTGCAAGCAGAGACACCATCTTTCCTGCCCCTTCATATTCCTCACTTCGTATCATCCAGATGATCGAGTCCAATGTGTTATACAGAAAATGTGGATTAATCTGAGACTGCAGCAACTTCTTCTCCATCTGCTGACGCTCGCGTTCGTTCCTTCGGATTTCTTCCATCTGTTCCTGCAGCTTATCTGCCATGATATTAAAATGTGCGCTGAGATTTTTCAGTTCTCCGATTCCCTCTTCTTTTGCCTTAATATCATAATTGCCTTTTCCAAATTCCTGCATCGTCTGAAGCAGACGATAAACCGGATCCGTAAAGCTTCTAAAAAGTAAAATATCCAGGAAAATTAATATCACGCCAACCAGCAGCAGAGTAAACCATGCAACATAGTGCAGATTATAACTTTCAAAATCCAGACTGGACATCGAGTTTACGAGTACCACATTCCATCCGGTATATCCAATCTGCTGGCGCTCAATCAGCCATTTTCCTCCGCTTTGCTCTTCTATTTTATAATTCTTGCAGGCCATTGCCTCTTTCACCGTTTTTTCCTGATACATTTCCGAAGCGATCTCTTTTTTCAAATGGATGATACAGTAATCGCCGGTTTGTATCCAGAAGGTAACAGTATGCCGATTTTTGGACTCTTATAATGCAGCAATACCTCATCTATCGAATCCGTATAATACTCCAGAAGCAGTACTCCGGACTTCATATTGCCATTTTCCACATATTCTATGTAACGGCTGATTTCATAAACGTATCTTGCCTTGTCCGGTTGTACAAGTTTCTTCTCTCCGTAATGAATCGTCTCTATATTCTTTTGTGCATTTTGAAACCAGGCTTCCTGTTTTACCTCTGCTTTATTCCTGTCCGGTAATTTTTCCGAATGCCACAGACTGCTTCCATCTGCATCGTAAATTGCAGCGCTATAAATGCACCTCTGATTCCCGCACCATACGTTGTTCCATTTCTCTTTGAAACATTTCTGTTGCCGTATCATAGGTCCGGATATCCTGATAATAAATCGAGTTGATCAGTTCATTGATATTCTCTATCTCCGCTTCTAAATCCTGGGCCAGCGTTTTTTTTGCTGTTTTGATACTTTCTCAATAGTATCTCTTTGAAAATATCCCGAAAAATAATGCGAAAACAAAAACATACAGCTTATAATACAGACCGCAATGGAAACAGACATCACGAACGGGAACACAATGCGGATACTTACTTTTTTTAATCCTTCATCCGCATCTCCCCCCATGTTTTCTGTATTTTACCGGAGACATTCCACAATTTTTTCTTAAATACATAGCTGAAATAATTTGGCTCCGGATATCCCACCATATTTCCGATCACCTGACTCTTATAATCTGTCTGTAAAAGCAGTTTTTTTCGCCTCTTCCATCCGACGTCCGGTCAGATAGTTCACAAATGTTCCACCTGTTTCCTGTTTGAAGATTTTCGAAAAATACGATGAACTGACATGAAGCTTTCCACACACGGTCTCTACACTTAAGTCAGGATCCGGAAACCTCTCTTCTACGATCTTGCGCGCATGTTCCGCCAGGATGACATTATTATCAATCTGTTTTTTCTGAATCAGCGACCGGATCAGTTCACAGTAATTGACCAGCCAGTGATCCAGCTCTTCCCCTGTACTTAACGAGAGAATCTTCACTGCCATTTTCTTCGTTCCTGCAAATTCCATATCCGATGTGATCTGATACTTTTTGTAAAATCTAGAGAATGAAAATGAAATTTCCAGGATCAGAACCTGATATTCGTTTAACGAATACTGTCTCCTATGAAGCCATGCAAGCAGACTTTCCACCTGACTTTTTAACTCTTCTTCCGTATAATGTGTGATATTTTTCCCTATATTCTCTACTTTTGTATTCCAGTCTTCTTTGACATCCTGCACCGGCATGATGTCATTATAATACGTATAACTTTCTTCTACCGTTACCAGATTGTAATCCAGTGCCTCAAGTGCCTGTTCATACAATGACGGCATATCCTCAATTTTCTCCCTGCTGACACTGATTCCGCAGGAAATCCTGCTTTGGAAAATACGTTCGATCAAAACAACTGCTTCATCAATCGTCCTTGTGATTCTTCCGACATCATGTTTTTTGATTACTGCCCAGAATGAATATCTCATTATCACTCATACCAAATTCGTATACACGTGCGATCTTTTGCCAATGCCTCTTTTATGGTCTGCTTCACTGCCAGTTCGCTCAGTACATCCTTTTGCATCCCCTCTGCCCACTTTCATGGCAACAACCGAATATACTGCATCTGTAAATTCCAGCTTCAGATTATCAATCTGACTTTGCAACTCATTTTTATTCATTTTTTCTGTTACCAGGCGAGTAAAAAAGCTGTTGCCGCAAAAGCGGAAGGCTCTCCATATAGGCATGTTCCAACCGGGCACGGTTCATTTTTTCATTGTATTCTTTATCGAGTTCTTCGTGCATCTTCATAAGAAGATTCTGCATCTCCTCATAGTTGATGGGTTTCATAATATATTCCGATACCCCATAACTGATTGCGAGTCTTGCATATTCAAATCATCCATCCGGAGAATAAGATTACTTTCGTGTTCATATAATCCTCATGGATATGCTTTGCCAGTTCCAGTCCATCCATAAATGGCATCTTAATATCACTGATCACCAGATCCGGATGCACCTCTTCCATCAGTTCCAATGCTTCTTTCCCATTCTGTGCCACTCCGGCCACACTGAAATCCAAGTTTTTTCCCATTCAATTCCTTTTTTCATTCCATACAGGATCTTGCTGTTCATCGTCTGCCAGAATAATACTAAATATCCTCACGGTTCCTCTCCATTTTCCAACTTATTTTCATGTCTTTCTTCTGTTTCTTCTCAATCAATGTATTTATTTACTGTTGCTTTTGTAACCTGTTAAGTATTCTTAGATTATATAATGTACCTGCGTATACAGCAATAAGGCAAGCCGAATTTTAATTTAAAAATCCAGCTTGCCTTATGATTATGTATTTCGCCTTTTATGCTTCCTCTCCGGAGCCATTAATCTCAGCCACTACTTTTTTCATAAATTCATCGCTTAATTTATATTTGTTCTTATATACGATGTATGCCAGAATGACTCCGATTGTCGGTACGATACACATCAGTACACGGATAGAATTCTGTGTTGCCAGCGACTGTACTGCATTCGGTACATATCCGGTAAGTTCCAGTACAAATCCGATTGCCAGTGAAGTAAATGCTGCGGTCAGTTTTACGATCAGTGTCTGTAAAGAGAATACCACTCCTTCATTTCTCGTTCCAAGAACATACTCACCATAATCAACAACATCTGCAAGGAATACAGTCGCACATCCAAGTTCCAGACCAGTTCCTGTCTTAACGATCACACCTGCAACTGCTGTCAGCGCAATGTTATTCGGGCATGCAATACCAACGATCAGTAATAAGATCAACCCGATTGGCGGGAGTACACATGCCATCAGGAACGCTTTCTTTCTGGATAACACCTTTGTTACCTTCGGAAAGATCAGAAGTCCGACTACTTCTGCAACCGATGCACTGATCATAAATGCAGATAACATTCCCGCATTATTACATACATAACTGAAGTAATAAGTTGCAACTCCCATGATTGCCTGAATTGCCACGTTATATAAAAGAATCAGTAATACTGCCCATCTTAACTGATCATTCTTCTTAATGACAGTAAAGAGGTCTTTGAATTTCATCTTGTCCTTTTCCTCAACATCATGCTGGATCTTCGGCAGATTGATCACACATACAGCCATTGTAAAAATAAATGTTGCTGCAATGATCAGTGCAAATCTGTGATATCCTGTGTAATCACCACCAAGTCCTTTAATAATCTGCACACCGAAGCCTGCAATGATCAGTGACTGTCCGATACTTGCAAAAATTCTTGGCAATACCGATACTTTTTCACGTTCCTGTGGATCAGAAGTCAGATTCGGAATCACTGACCAGTATGGAATATCCATGATCGTATAAGTCATTCCCCATAAAATATATACAACCGTCGCAAAGACGCAAAGCTTCACACCTGTCAGATGAAAATCTGTAAATACAGTTACAAATACGAACGCATTGATCAGCGTTCCGATTACAAGCCACGGAACAAACTTTCCAAAACGGCTTCTCGTATTATCCACGATCATTCCCATGAACAGATCATTGAACGCATCCCAGATCTTCGCCACGAAGAACATCGTTCCAATAAACGCCGGTGCAACTTTAATGATATCTGTAAAATAGATCATCGAAAATGTTGCGATCATTCCATAAATCAAATCCTTACCCAATGTCCCCAAATGCAAATGTATACTTTACTCTTCCGGGAATCTTTCCCTGGTATACTACACTGCTCTTACTGTTATTTCCCATTCCTCTTTACTCCTTCTTACATTTTCTGCACAGCTCATTTAGCATGAATAAAGTTTAACATTTGGGAATGCATATGAACATTTGATATTCTATTCCAAAAAATATGAATTTCTATTTGGTATCTACCGAACCTGCCACCGGCAACTTCTCTTGCATACTTTGATATCTACAGGACCTGCCACTGGCAGCTCCTTACGAATACATGGCAATAAAAACAGGGCAGCCTGCGAAAAGACTGCCCTGCATATAAATTGTATTTCCAACTTATTTAAAAATTTCTATTTTTCATATCCGTTTGGATTCTGTGACTGCCATCTCCATGTATCGGCACACATCTCATCCAGCCCTTTTTCAGCCTTCCAGCCAAGCACTCTTGCTGCCTTGGCAGGATCTGCATAACACATCGCGATATCTCCGGCTCTTCTTGGTTTGATCTCATATGGAATCTCTTTTCCACATGCTTTGCCGAATGCTTTTACCATATCAAGCACGGAATATCCAACACCCGTTCCAAGATTGATCACATCAAGTCCCGGATTGCTGAAGATATAGTTAATTGCTTTTACGTGTCCTTTTGCAAGATCTACTACATGAATGTAGTCACGGACTCCGGTTCCGTCCGGTGTGTCATAGTCATCTCCGAATACGCCGAGTTTTTCAAGCTTTCCTACTGCCACCTGTGAAATATATGGCATCAGGTTGTTCGGGATTCCCTTTGGATCTTCTCCGATACGTCCGCTTTCATGCGCTCCGACCGGGTTGAAATAACGAAGCAGGATGACATTCATATCCGGATTTGCCTTCTGTACATCCGTCATGATCTGTTCCATCATAGACTTTGTCCATCCATAAGGATTCGTACACTGTCCCTTCGGGCACTCCTCTGTGATCGGCATCTCTTCCGGACTTCCGTATACAGTTGCAGAAGAGCTGAATACAATATTCTTAACACCGGTCTGTTTCATAACATCCATCAGTGTCAGAGTTCCTGTTATATTATTACGGTAGTACTCTAATGGCTTCTGTACGGATTCTCCGACTGCTTTCAGTGCTGCACAATGGATAACCGCATCTACGCCTTCTTTTTCCAGCATTGCCTTCAATGCAGCTTCATCCATTACATCCCCTTCATAAAATGTAATCGTCTTTCCGGTAAGCTCTTCTACCCTTTTTAAAGATTCTTTAGATGAATTACAAAGATTGTCATATACAACCACTTCATATCCTTCATTCAAAAGTTCCAGTGCCGTATGACTTCCAATATAACCGGCTCCTCCGGTAATTAATATTTTCTTGGCCACAATAGTACCTCCTAGTTGTTACTATACTTTTTCACAATTTCATTCATAGTATACCACTTTTGTTCCATATCTTCAACAAGCTTGAACTGGGTACGGCATCTGTCAAGATTATGACCTTCTCTGTGTATCCTGAAATATTTATCTCCCTGCAGATAATCCGTAAGGAAACGCATGCCACATTCAAATGTCATCGTCTTTGCACCCATCGGCATCAGCTCGATTTCCTTAGCTGTCAGCTTTCCGGCACATCCTTTTAAAAATCCTTTCGTATACAATTCAAATAATTCCATACTGCAGGATACTTTCGTAAGGTCTGTCTCATCCTCAAGTGCCGTACTTGCACCGAAACGGATGGAATCCCCGAAATCATTCATCGCAAGCCCCGGCATAACTGTGTCCAGATCGATCACACAGATTCCTTTCCCGGTCTTATCGTCCAGCATAACATTATTCAATTTTGTATCATTGTGTGTAACACGAAGTGGAAGCTCATGCCTGTCCAGCATTTCTGCAAAACAATTAGCAATCTCTTCTCTTTCGAGAACGAACCGGATCTCTTTCTCTACAGAAGCTGCTCTTCCCATAACATCTTCTTCCACTGCTTTCTTAAACAGCGCAAACCGGTTTCTCGTATCATGGAACTTTTCTATCGTCTCATGCAGTGTCTCCGCCGGATAGTCAGACAGCAGACTCTGGAAATTCCCGAATGCCACCGCACTTTCATAAAACTGCTCCGGCTTCTCTACCAGATCATAGGTACTTGCATCGGTAATAAATTTATAAGATCTCCAATAATCTCCCGTAGAATCTATGTAATATGGTTTCCCATCAACCGCCGGGATCACATTCAATGTCTCACGTTCCGGATCTCCGCCATTTTCTATAATCTTCTTTTTCAGAAATGACGTTACTCCTGTGATATTCTCCATGACTTCTATCGGTTTTGGAAATGCCGTAGAATTCATTCTCTGAAGAATGACTTTGATTCTTCCCATCTCGGCAATCTCGAATATCAGAAGAAATGTATCATTGATGTGTCCGCTTCCGTATGGACAGTCCTTTACTAATGTTCCTTCATATCTAAAATGTGCAATCGCTTCATCTCTTTGTTCCCGTGTTACAGGATTCATTTATTTTCCCTCCCAAAGATGCTGCGGGTACAGTCCTTCGTCTTTCATTCTCTGAATGGCTGCAACCACAACCGGTTTATCTTCTTTATAAGTTACTCCATACCATTTATCTGCGGATTTCAGTACCGATACTGTTGCTTTGTCTTCCGCAAGAAGATTACTTACTACAGTTGGCAGGAAATACTCGCATTTCATAGGATTCTCCTGCAGTCCTTTGTCAAGAAATGCCGGGAATCCAGCTTTGATCTCTTCTAAGATGCTCTTTGTAAATCCCCACATATTCATAGATACCGTTGTATCATCCGGTACCTGTACCCATGTGTTACCGTCGTCTTCTGTATATGCAACGCCGCCGTTGTACTTTTCGATTCTGGTACGTTCTGTTACGGATATCAATTCTCCATTCTCATTCGTCTCACATACACCTCTGGATACATATCCATTGTCCGTTACCGTATTGGCAAGATGATATCCGACCATTGTATATCTATACTTATCATCATCTGCATGTGTAGACAGATAATCATAGATGAGCTTGAATGCTTCTACTCCATAATAGTCATCTGCATTGATCACTGCGAACGGTCCGTCAATCTCATCCATACAGCTATATACTGCATGTGCTGTTCCCCAAGGTTTTACACGTCCTTCCGGTACTTCATAGCCTTCCGGAATGTTGTCGATATTCTGATAAGCATATGCCACGTCCATGTATTTTTCCATACGTTTTCCCACATGCTCTTTGAACTCTTCTTCGATCTCGTGTTTGATTATGAATACGACCTTCTCAAAGCCGGCTCTCTTTGCATCATACATGGAAAAATCCATGATAATATGTCCGTCATTGTCTACAGGATCTAACTGCTTCAGACCTCCGTATCTGCTTCCCATTCCTGCTGCCATGATCACTAATACTGGTTTATTCATTATAATTACCTCCATGTCTTTAGGATCTTTCGTTTCTAGATTCATTGTAGTATAACTATTTCCAGAAATCTTTATCCTATTATTTTCTTAATTTGCATTATTTATGTGGTTTAATTGTTCCAGATAGCTGATGAATTTTTCTGCCATTTTCTGATTCTGTGCATTCACCATGATAGCCGCATGCGCATCATCATAAGAAATAATCTTCTTCTTTTAAGCATATTATCTTCCGGAAAATCAATGGTTTCTTGAAAACCATCCTGTTTTTTGTACTCTTGATATACATCTTCTCTACAGATCAGTACATCCACTGCATCTGCGCCTACCAGCGTTGTCAGCGCTGTCTTTGAGGACAGGCTTCCTCCATCTTCCGGAATGTTCGCCTGTATCCGGATGATCCCGTCCTTTTCGTCAATACCTGCGTATTTACAGAAATCTTTGTTCAATTCTTCTGCCTTCTGCGAATCGCCCCCTGTGACCGCCACATTCAGAAGAACTGTCGTATGTCTGCCCTTGTACATCGTACAGCCAAGGTAGATAACACCGATTATCACTGCAAGTATAACCAGCCATATCTTATAATACATCCACAGATATTCTACCTTTTTTCCCAACGGCATTGAACCAAAATTTTTGTCCAAATATATTTCCTCCTTTTTTCAATGACGACTTAGAAATGATCTGCCTGTTTGACATCATATGTAAAATTATAACATATCTTTCACATCCTATATATAATATGTTATAATAGTTAGAGATTTTTATTATTATTTATTTTTATACGAGGGATAATTATTATGAGTCGTTTTTTCAATCCCGATAACCCTATTATGGAGTTCATCGCAAAAATATTTGATTTGATCCTATTAAACCTGATCTTTATCTTCAGTTGTGTTCCAATCATCACCATCGGTGCATCCACCAGCGCACTTTCCTATGTGACACTGAAGATGGTCCGTGGTGAGGACCCCTACATCTGGCAGAATTTCTGGAAATCATTCCGTCAGAATTTTAAACAAGGTACACTGATATGGGTATTTTCCATTCTGGTCTTTATCTTTCTTGGAATGGATTTTTACATCATCAATTCACAGAATACAACACTGTTTGCAGTGATACGCATTCTCCTCTGGTGTGTATGTCTCGTTGCATTATCTGTATTCTTATATGTCTTTCCGATCATCTCACATTTTGTGTGCAGTACAACACAGGCGTTAAAAAATGCAGTTTTTATGACATTCGGACACCTGCCATATACACTGGTAATGTTGGTGATCACCGGACTGATCCTGTACTTATGCGCCTGCTCTGTTAAAACATTTGCTCTGGTCGTTGTGATCAGCGGGATCTGCGGATTCTCTGTAGTAGCATTTATCTACAGTATTCTGTTTGACCGGATATTCAAAAAATATGAGCCGGAAAAACCAGATAATATCGAATAAATATCATATATAAAGGGGCTGTGAAAAATGCAGATATAAATTTTTTCACAGCCCCCTTTTTGATCATCTATTAACTTTTGAAATCAGGACTACCATCAGGCATTGAATACATATTTGTCCAAGCGATCAAATGCTTCCATAACTCTGGATTTAGGAAGAGCGAGGTTCATACGTATATACCACTCTCCATGAAATGGTTTTCCACTCTGCCAGAACACCCCTGCCTCAAACCCCATATTCAGGAGTTCCCTAAGACTCTTCTCATGTTTTTTACACCATTCCTCACAATTTACAAAAAGCATATAAGTCCCCTGTGGTCTTGACACGGAAACTCCTGCAAAATGTTCATCAATATAATCGCACGCATATCTGACATTTTCTCCAAGTACTTCACATAATTCTCCAACCCATTCCTGACCTTCCGGTGTATAAGCCCCCATCAGTGCATGCATAGAAAGAACATTCATCGAATTGTAATGTCCCAGAGAAGATTCTTTCACCACACGTTCTTTCAGTCTCTTATTATAAATAATATGGTAACTGCCAATCAATCCCGCCAGATTGAAGGTCTTGGATGGTGCATATAATGCAATCGTTCTGTTTTTAGCATCTTCGGATACCGATTGCGTTGGAATATGATGGTTCCCGAAAAGAATAATGTCAGACCATATTTCATCTGAGATAACAGTCACATCATATTTTTTTATAGATTTCCATTGCCTTTTCAATTTCCCAGCGTTCCCACACACGCCCGGTTGGATTATGCGGCGAACAAAAAAATTTGCAGCATGGATTTTATTTGCTTTAATCTTTTCTTCCATATCTTCAAAATCCATTCTCCAAATTCCCTCTTTATCCATTTTCAACGGGCTGTGTATAATGTGATAACCGTTATTATTCAATGTTCCAGTAAAGCCAATATATGTCGGTGCATGCACCAAAACATTATCTCCTGACGAGCAGACTGCATGAAGTACACTGGCTACTCCACCCAAAACTCCGTTTTCATAACCAATATGCTCCTTTTTCAAACCCGTTACATGGTTTCTTTCTTCATGCCATTTGATAATTCCATCATAATATTCATCTCTGGTCATAAAATATCCATAAGTCGGGTGTTTTGCTCTCTCAATGATTGCTTCTGTGATTTTGGGCAATGCCGGGAAATTCATATCTGCAACCCACATAGGGATATAGTCCAATCCCTCCCTGACTTCTACTTTATCTTTCATTCCAAACATATTCGGAAGGATATCTACTGCCAGAGCATCTTTTCCTTTACGTTCAATAACACTTGTAAAATCGTACTTCATATTTTCTCCTCTTCTAAAGATACATACACAACTTTTTATTTTTTAATCATACAAATGACATGCAATCCTGATGTCCTTTGGGATACTTCTTTTAATTTCCGGACGGACTCATTACATATGTCCATACATTTGCTGCATCTTCCGCAAAAATCTGCAGCCTTTCGGCGGATCAATCGGACTTGGCACATCTCCAGTAAGGAAATGTCGTCCTCTGCTTTTTGCAATATCTGGATCTGCGATTGGAATGGATTCCAGAAGTGCCTGCGTATATGGATGATACGGATTCTCATACAATTCTGCAGCCGGCGAGATTTCCACCAATTTTCCAAGATACATTACCCCGATATTATCAGAAATATGCTTTACCATCGCCAGGTCATGTGCAATAAAAAGCATAGTCAGATTACGTTCTCTCTGTAAATTCATTAAAAGATTCATAATCTGTGCCTGAATTGACACATCCAGTGCGGAAATCGGTTCATCACAGAATAGAAATTCCGGATTTACTGCAAGTGCTCTTGCGATTCCAATTCTCTGTCTCTGTCCTCCTGAAAATTCATGTACATTACGTGTTGCATGTTCCGCATTCAATCCAACCATTTCCATGAGTTCCATGACCTTTCTCTTTTCTTCTTCTTTACTATCTGTCAAATGATGGATCCTCATTCCTTCACTTACAATCTGATATACCTTCTGATGCGGGTCCAGTGATGCATATGGATCCTGAAAGATTGTCTGTATTTTCTGAGTAAATATGCTTTTTTCTGCTTTACTCATATGATGCACATCTTTCCCCTGATACAATACCTGCCCGTCTGTTTTGGAAAGAATTCCTGTACATGTTTTTCCACAAGTTGTTTTTCCACATCCAGATTCCCCTACAATTCCAAACGTTTCACCTTTATGAATCGTAAAAGATACGTCATCGACCGCTTTTAACATATGCCTGCGACCTGCCGGAAAATATTTTTTCAGATTTTTTACTTCTAATACAATTTCTTTTTCTATCATACGTTCTTCCTCCCAAACGGAACATCACATCTGTCTGCCCGTTCATCCATCAGCCAGCAGGAAACACTGTGATTCTCTGTAAGCTGTACTGTTTCCGGCTTTTCTTCTGCACAAATTTCCATTGCATATGGACATCTTGGACAAAATCCACAGCCCTTTGGCGGCTTTATCATATCAGGTATGTTTCCTTCGATTGTATTCAAAATACTTTTATCTTCACTATCAATCCTTGGGACAGATTGCAAAAGTGCCCATGTATACGGATGCTGTTGATTATAAAAAATATCTCTTGCAGTCCCTCTCTCAACGATTTCACCTGCATACATGATGATAATTTCATCTGCCATATCTGCAACTATCCCCAAATCATGTGTGATAATGATAATCGACATACCCGATTTTTTCCTGTAATTCCTCCATCAGAGCGATGATCTGTGCCTGAATTGTCACATCCAGTGCAGTTGTCGGTTCATCTGCAATCAGAAGTTTGGGATATGTGACCATCGCACAGGCAATCATAACTCTCTGTCGCATACCTCCTGAAAGTTCATGCGGATATTTATTCATACATCCTTCCGGATCAGGTATACCTGTCAATTTTAACATTTCCAGAGATCTCGTTGAAATTTCTTTTTAGATAATCCTGGTTCATGATTCTCAATATTTTCCTCAATCTGTTTTCCAACTTTCATTGTTGGATTCAACGAAACCAATGCATCTTGAAAGACCATAGAACACTCTTTCCCACGAAATGCATTCCATTCTTTTTCTGTATACCCGGTAATCTCTTTTCCCCGATATAGGATATGACTTTCCGTGCTTATTTTTCCGGGTTTTCAATCAATCCCATCAATGATTTGGCTGTGACAGATTTTCCACATCCTGATTCCCCTACAATAGCAGTAGTCTTCCCTTTTTTTCCACATCAAAAGAAATTCCTCTTACGGACTGTACCTCGCCTGCATAGGTAAAATAAGATACAGATAAGTTCTTTACTTCCATCAGCTTTTCCATTTTATACTTCCTCCAGGCTTACTTTACAATTTTAGGTTCCAATGCCGTTCTAAGGACATCCCCCAGAAGATTAAAACTAAGTACTGTACAAAGAATTAAAAACTCCCCGGGGAATTACAGCAAGATATGATGCATCCAGGATGTGCCCCTGTGCACTCTGCAGCATACTTCCCCAGGAAGCTCTCGGTATCTGTATCCCCCCAGTCCTAGAAAACTAAGAGAAGATTCCATTAAGATTGCATTTGCAACACCAAGACTGGCTGCTACGATTATCGGTCCCATAATATTGGGAACAATATGTTCTATTGCAATCCGCAAGTTTCCTGCTCCCAGATTTCTCGCAGCAGTTACATAATCTCTCTCTTTGACAGACATTGTCTCTGCCCTTGTAATCCTTGCGACCTGTGCCCATGAGAACAAACTAAGTACGGCAATCAGAGTGAAGATTCCAGGCCGCAGAATTGTATTCAGCACCACCATTAACAACATGCTCGGCAATGCAAGCAAAAATATCCGTAAACCGCATCAAAAGCATATCGAATTTTTCCGCCAAAATATCCTGCTGTGATACCAATCACCGTTCCTATGATCACTGTCATAATCATAGAACAGAATCCGACAGAAAGCGAAATACGTCCACCATAAAGTGCTCTGGTAAAATAATCTCTCCCATATTCATCCGTTCCAAAAATATGTTTTGCCGAAATTCCCTGTAGTTTTTTCCGTCACATTAATCTTATTCGGATCATACGGACTAAGTGGTGCCAAAATAGATGCTATAATAATAATCAGAAGAATGATAACACTGACTAATGCCACCTTATTTGGGAAAACAGTTTCATTTTTTTATATCCTTCCACACACTGTGATCATAAGAAATCTGTTCTTCAATTTTTTCTTTTTTCAATCTTCTAAATCTTGTATCAGTCATTTGCCATACCCTCCTTTTTAATTCTCGGATCTGCAAATGCATATAAAATATCTGCGATAAAATTTCCAATAATCAGAATAATACCTGAAAGCATAACGTATGCCATAATCACTGGATAATCTCTTACACCAATTGCTGTCATTGCAAGCGTACCGATTCCCGGCCATCCAAATACACTTTCAATAATGAAAGAACCACAGACAATAGATGCCAGATTCATACCCAGCAAAGTAATAATCGGGAGTAACGTAATTTTTTAAAATATGATTTTTCAAGAGTCTGCCTCCAGTTGTTCCTTTTGCTTTTGCTGCAAGAACATATTCTTCTCCTAACTGCCCAATTGTATTGGAACGGATATAACGGATAAACACAGCAAGATTGGAAAGACTTAATGTGATACAGGGCATGATCATATGTTTTACTGTATCCAGAAACGATTTATTTCCGACAGAATGCATACCTGACGACGGAAGAATATGAAGCTTTGCTGCAAATACAATAATCAGCACCATTCCAAGCCAGAACGATGGAATGGACATTCCGATATAGGAAATTCCACTGATGATATTGTCAATCCAGGTATTTTTACGGTATCCCGACCAAAGTCCCAGCGGAATTGCAAGAAGAAGCGACAAAACAAGTGCGGCTCCCATCAGCTGTAAGGTTGCAGGAAGTCTCTTTACAATCTGCTCTGTTACAGAAGTATTATTCGCAAGTGAGATACCAAAATCCCCTTTCAACACTTCTCTTGCCCATCCCAGATACTGCTCTGGCAGACTCTTATTCAGTCCAAGATTTTCTCTGATTGCTTCTTTCTCTTCATCCGACATCTGCTCATTAAGATACATTCCAGATATATCACCTGGTGCCGCATAGATAACCGCAAAAGAGAAAAAAGAAATTAAATCGCAACAATAATTAGTTGTATTCCTTTCTTTGCACAATATTTCGCCATCTTTCTTTTCTCCTTTAAAAGAGGGACCCACACAAAAATATCATTGTGCTGAAGTCCCTCTTCGTTTACTTACATCCTGTTTATTAGTCTACTTTGATTTTCAGGTAATCCGAAAATTCCGGTACGATCGGTACTGCATCCAGACCTGTTACAATTTTTCTGGGATACCATTACATAATTCGTATAAGTAAGCGGATATTCCCAATATTCGGATAATGTCAGATCCTGTAATTCATTTGCAAGTTTCTGTGCTTCCTTCTTATCAGTTGCTGCATTTACTTTTGCTGCAAGCTGTCCGGCTTCATCACTAAATCCCCATGCTTTTGAACTACTGTTAATATAACTGTAAGCCTGGCAAAGACTGCTTCCACGCTCAGAATCCCATCCATTTGAACCAAGATCCCACTGATCTTCTTCACCTGACTGGAACATAACAGCGGAAAAAATCTCTGGAAGAATGCATTGGAATCCAGACCTTCAACATCAAGTGTCACACCAATTTCTCCAAGCTGCTGCTGAAGAACTGTTGCAACTTCTTCCATATTCGGACGATCTGCATTATAAACGTATTTAAGTGTTGTTCCTTCGATTCCAGAATTCTTTGCAAGCTTCTTTGCTTCTTTCAGATTCTGTTTATATCCTTTACAGTCTTTATTATAAAGTGACTGATCTGGTACCAGAAGACTGTTCGCAACTGTTGCAAGTTCATCACTTCCAAACGCTGTGTCAACAACTTCCTTTGAATTTATGGCAAGGAAGATTGCTTTTCTTGCATCTTTTGTAAGTTTATCCTTTGCCGGTCCGTAAGGATTGATCTGAAGATAATTCAGTCTTCCTTCTGAGAACGAACTGACATTGTAGTTATCGTCACTTTCATATTTCTTCAATTCTTCCGGTGTCGTGATTCTCATATAAGAGATCTCGCCATTTTCAAATGCAACCTGTTTGGTGCTTCCCGAACCAATTGTTTTCATAACAACTTTCTTTACACTTGGTGTTCCTCTGTAATAATCATCACGTGCAGTATACACAATGCTGTCATCATTGATTTCATCTACTGTATAAGCTCCAGAAGTAGCCATATTTGTTGAGTTAAAATATCCGCTTCCTTCCACCTTTGTATAATCATTATTAAAAGCATGAGACGGATAAATAATCATTCTTCCGATTGCAGATGTATAAGTAGCATATGCTTCTGGAAGTACAGCTTCGAGTGTTTTATCATCTTTTTTCGTAAAAGTAATATCCTGTTTGTTAATCATTGTATAAGATGATTTTCCACCTGATTTTCTTCCTGCATAAGCCATCGTAAAAAGAATATCATCAACCGTAACAGGTTCTCCATCACTCCAGTTAGCCTTGTCATTCAGATGAATCGTATATGTTTTTCCATCTTCTGAGATATCAAGTTTGTCAGCCAGATAATATTCTACTCCGTCCTTGGTCTCTAAAAATAGTGGCTCATAAATTGGACGGATCAAAGATGTCTGATCATCACTTACCGTGCTCGGTTCAAGTGATGTCGGCATATAATTTAATGCGGCTGTAAATGTTCCATCGCATTTTTTGGCATTTTTTCGTCTCTTCCGTCTTTGTACTGCCGTCCTTCTTGTCAGAACTGCTTCCGCATCCGGTAAGCATACCAACAGCCAGGATTCCTGCACACAATAATGCGAGTGCTCTTCTTTTCATTTTCCTTTTTCCTCCATCGTATTTGATTAGATAATCCTTATCGTTAAATATTTTTCTTTATATTAACGACTTTTTAAGAATATTATCAAAAATGCCAAATTCTGTACAAATAGCTTTTTTACTATTACTATTTTTTTCATTTATTGATATGTATCTATCGTAATTCATAAACTACCCTCAAATTTGAATCATTTTTTAATGTTTTAATACTTATTGAATTTTTTCTATAAGAAAAATCCGATTTTTTTGCAATTTATATGTTTTTTTTGCAATCTATATTGTATAATATTTTGGGAAAATAATGGATTGGATTCATAGCAGAAACGCAGGTGAAACATGAAATACAGAGCTTCCAATACAACTAATATACAACTTAAACATGTAAAATGTGTACATCATAAGGGTTATTTGAAAGACAACCTTGAAATGACCAAGAAAGAATTTTATGAAATCAGTTTTTGTAAAAATGGGGATTTTATGCTTCGTATCGGTCATAAAAAGCACTTCATTACCAAAGGAGATATCCTTATGACTCCGCCAGGTGTTCCTCACTGTTTTTATTTCCAGTGATCTGCTTGGAAATTATTACGACCTTATCACAATCTGGTTAGAAAAATTCCTATATCCTTAATTTAAGAGGTCAGCTTCCGGCACTTGATACACCGGCATTTAATATAGATACCCCTCACATTTTACATACTTCTGAAAAACCCAAAACGACCTTAAATGAATGTTTTGAACATTTTCATCAGGAATATGCTGCTCAAGGTGATCTCTCGGAGGCTCATGCCTGTGGTATATCGACTTGTCTTCTCGTTAAAATTATAAATTATGCACTTAAATATTCTGACGAATCCACTGAAAACAAGCCTGATATAACAAACCAGCTTGTCAGTTATCTGGATCAACACTTTTTTGGAAAGCATCTGTGTGGAGGAACTTGCACACACTTTTCACATGAGTAAAAGCAGTCTGAATAAATTATTTCAAAAGGAGCTCAATACAACCTGCCACCAATATATTTTGAAAAAGCGACTTGCTTTGTCAATCAAACTAATCCGCGATAATGTTCCTTTGAAAAATGTAGCAACCCAGGTTGGTTTTAAAGATTATTCTACCTTTTTCCGAGCTTTTAAAAAATTGTACCAGATTTCCCCGACGGAATGTCAGGCCGAAAACAAAAAAATTTAATCATAATAAAGAGGACGTCCTTCATAATGTAGTAAAAAACGTCCTCTTTTATTATTACTTATAACTATTCATATTCTAGCCCTTGATTCCTGACTGTGCCACACCTTCAATAAACTGTTTCTGGAAGACGAAGAACAATACAATAATCGGGATAACCGCCATTACGGCTCCTGCCATCTGCATTGGATACTTGGTTGTATACTGTCCCTGTAATGTCGAAAGAGCAGGACCAAGTGTCATCTTCTCCATAGACGTATTAACGATCAATGGCCACATGAAATCATTCCATGCAAATTTCGCTGTAAAGATTACCAGCGATACGATACCTGCTTTTGTAAGCGGAAGCATGATCTTTCCAAAGATCTGGAAACGGTTACAACCGTCCAGCAACGCCGCTTCTTCCAGTTCCTTCGGCAATGACATAAAGAACTGTCTCAGAAGAAATGTTCCAAATGCACTGAATAAGTTTGGCAGGAACAATGCCGGTATCGTGTCCAGAAGTCCAAGACTCTGAACAATCCGGTACTGTGGGATCAGGAATATCTGACCCGGTACCATAAGTACAGATAACACCAGTACAAAGATCGCATTCTTAAACGGGAATTCGATTCTTGCAAATGCATAAGCTGCCATAGAGCAGAACAGCACCTGTACAACAGTTGTTACCACAGTTGATATAATTGTGTTCAAATATACTCTTCCAAACGGAAGTGCTGTTACGATAGATGAGTACGCATCTGTCAGAAACTTCTTCGGGAAAATGGTCGGCGGTATCTGCATGGCCTCTCCGACTGTCTTAAAAGAAGTCAGGATCATCCACACAAACGGAAATACCGTGATCGTAATTCCAAGGAGAAGTAAGATATGTACAATTATTTTTCTTGAATTTTTAACTCTTCATTTTTCTTCTCCTCCTCTCTTAATCATAATTTACCCATTTTTTCTGACCGATCATTTGAATCACTGTTACCAGCATGATTACTGCAAAGATCAGAATTGAAATTGCTGCTGCATAGCCTTTGTATCCATAATCAAATGCCTGACGGTAGAATAACATAACAACCGTCTGCGTATTTGCATATGCCGGATTCGTTTTTCCGATCATCATATAAATGACATCGAATACCTGGAATCCACTGATGATGGATGTGATCATCACGAAGAAGATCGTTGGTGTCAGAAGAGGAATCGTTACCTTCAAAAAATAACTGAATTGGTCCTGCTCCGTCAATCTGTGCTGCTTCGTAATAAGATCTTGAAATTCCCTGCATACCTGCAAGCAGGATGATCATGTTATATCCGACCGACATCCAGAGACCTACGATCATAACACTATATAATGCAATTTTCGGATCTGTCAGCCAGCCGATACCTTTTCCACCCAGTGCACGGATCGCACTGTTTAAGATACCCATTTTCTCGTTGTAGATCCATTTCCATACCATGGCAACAGCTGCTGCCATGGTTACGGATGGTAAGAAATACAATGTACGGTAGATAGAGGTACCTTTAATCTTGGAGTTCAGAAGAGCTGCGATCAGTATTGATAAGAACAATCCAACCGGAACCGTAACCACAACGTACTTCAATGTATTTCCGAATGTTTTCAATACTTCGCCATCATGAAATAATTTCTGGTAATTTGCCAGACCGCAAAAAGTTGCGACATTAAATTTACTTACTTCGTTAAAACTAAACCAGATATTCTGGATAAATGGCCAGATATAGAACGCCAGAAGGCCGAGGGTAACCGGCGCAATAAATATATACGCCGCAATCCAATCCTTCTTCTCTCTCTTACTCGCCCGATTTTTTCACTACGCCTGTTTTTGATTTACCTTCAGCCATATCTTTTCACCTGTTTCTTACTATTATTCCTGAAGTAACTTATCTGCCTGTTTTGTCAGACCCTTGCAGACATCTGAAAGTGATTTCTCTCCATTATATGCTTTCTGAAGTTCTGTTGCTTCCAGATCATACAGTTCTGCTGCTTTCGCACATACCGGAAGCGGATATGCTTCATCAGCGTGATTGGTATAAGCTGCAAGATTGTACTGTGAATTAGCTTCTGCAAAGCATTTCTGTGCATCTGTTCTTGCAGAGATTACAACACCTGTTTTTCCCTGGATTTCCTGAGCTTCTTTGCTTCCAAGCCAGATAGCGAAATCTTCCGCTGCTTCTTTATTCTTGCTTCCTTCAAATACTGCATATCCGAGTCCGTTGATGCAGTTGTCTTCTTTTCCGTTGAATGTCGGAATCTCTACACAATCAACCTTATCTTTGATTGCGTCATTGCTTGCATACTCTGGAACCATGTATGATCCGGCAAAGTTCATTGCAAGCTGTCCACCCTCAAACATCGCATCTGCTGTTGTCTCTGAAAGAGCTGATGCACTTGGAGATAATCCTTCTTTGTACATATCGATCCAGCACTGGATACCTTCCTGTGTCTTAGGATCATCATATCCTGTAGACTTCTTATCATCACTTAAGATATATCCGCCATTTGCATAGACAGTCTGATAATACCATGTCTGGAAATCAACCGGGCAGGCAAACGGATATACACCGTCTCCAAGTTTTCCGCTGTCTTTTAATGCCTTAGCAGTTGCAACCAGATCATCATAACTCATATCATCTGTAGGGTATGGAACTCCGCACTTGTCAAAGATTTCTTTGTTATACCACAATGCATTGGTATCAAAATCTTTCGGCACAGCATAGTTCTTCTTATCACGGACATAGTTATTAACCAGTGTCTCAGAATAGCTGTCCTTGATATCTGAGTCTTTGATCTTATCTGTCAGATCATCCAGGATTCCTCCCTCTACATATGAGTCCAGATGAAGAACGTTCAGCCAGAATACATCCGGAGCTTTTCCACCACTTGCTGCAGCTTCAAGTTTTGTCCAGTATTCCCCACCTTTATATGGTGTTAACTGGATATTGATCTTGACATCTGAATTTTCTTTTTCATATGCCTTTACCATTTTCTCCATAGCCGGTCTCTGATTCTCATCCCAGATACCAAAATTTAATTCTGTCTTTCCTCCGGAAGCACTTTTGCCTTTACTTCCGCCACATGCTGTCAGCATCGTTGCCCCCAGGGCTACACAAAGTCCCAGAGCTGCTACTTTTCTCATGTTCTTTTTCATAATGTTCACTCCTTCTCTTTTCTTTATCTTTTGGTTACGTTTTATATGAAGTTCTCCGCCACTCCCGGCATTGAACACATATATTGGTTTTCTTTCTATCGAAATGTTTCAATATCTACCGGCTTTCCGTCATGCAATCTGGAGTATTCCGCCGCCAGTGCACAATAATGGCTTTGCAACGATCTGTCCAGCGAAGTAATATAAGTACTTTCCGATTTCTCTCCACTTATAATATCCAAAAATTCTTCCACCATCCGGTTATCTCCACCGCCGTGTCCCGAAAAATCTTCTGACAGTTCTGCAACATTGATAATTTCTTTTGTTCTCTCCGGATCAAAATGCTCAATCCATATCTTGCTTTCCTTTTCATCCGGCTGCATATCTACGATCAGTTCACCTTTGGTTCCCATGAACTTGGCATATCTGGAAGTCTCATAAGTAAAACCACACATCGTAAAACTCATCGTTGTCCCATCTGTCATATTCATGTTGATCACCTGATGATCCACAACATTATTATCACAATGGAACACACATCTTCCATACGGTCCGGTTTTTAAAGCTTCTTCTATCTTATCTTCTGTTGGTCCGGATGGAACAATTACATCCAGTGGCCATTCTCTGTTACCATTTCTATATCCGATTCTTTTATGATCCAGGTAAATCTTTTCCGCATCAAAGATGCAGTTATCTTTCGCTTTGCATCCTTCCAGACATCTGTCTGTACAACCTTCCGGTGCATGTTCCGTTTTGAAATAATTCAGCTCTCCATAGGATGTAAGTGATCTGCATGTCTTATTTGCAAGCCACAGATACAGATCCATGTCATGACAGCATTTCTGAAGGATCATCGGGCTTGTCTCATCTGAATTTGCCCAGTTGCCTCTGACAAAGCTATGTGCCTGATGAAACCATCCGACATTTTCAATCGCCATGATCGAGATCACATCACCTATCGTTCCTGCATCCAGGATTTCTTTCACCTTCTGATAGATTGGTGTATATCTTAGAACATGACAGACAACCACTTCTCTTTTACATTCTTTTGCCACTTCGGATATTTTTCCTGCATTCACCCAGATCCGGTGAAATTGGTTTTTCAAGAAGCAGATGATACCCTTTCTTTAAAGCTTTTATAGCCTGACCCACATGTTGTCTGTCCTGTGTTGCTATGATCATCGCATCCGCAAGTTTTTCCTCCTTTAACATGTCTTCGGCACTTTCATAACAGTGTGACATCGGGACGTCATATTCTTCTGCCGTCAGTTTTACTTTTTCCGGATCAATATCTGCAATGGCTACGATTTTCATCTTATCCGGATACATTTTTGCAGCTTTTGCATAAGTATCTCTTCCTCTGCTTCCGAGACCTGCAATTGCAACCGTCATCTGTCTGCTCATCTTTCTCATCCGCCTTCCTTTATTTGTATTAGTGTATCTTACATTTCAATGCTATAAATCTGTTTCCCGAAATCAACGGTTACCTTTGTGCCATCCGAAAACATCGTTCTTTGGATCTCCGGATTGCCATCCACCATTTCATGGCTTACCATCTCGCATTTTGCAACCTTTTTGTGAAGTTCCGTCACCACTTTACATCTCTTGATGTCCTCCATGATATGCATCTTAACATTTCCTTCAAAGGAACCGTCAAAATTCCGGATATGCTCCATCACGGATCAGATATGGTGCACCTCCATTCAGTAAAGCATACAGCATGTAATCTTCGGTATCATCTATCTTTTCCATCATCCATGGTTCGATCAGGCAGTCATGATATACCAGATTGAACAGTGGTACCGGTATTCCGTGTTTCGGACTTCCCGGTTTGCGAAGCATAAAATCATATGGTGCGTAATGACAGAACACCAGGCTTCTTGCGCTCCAGTCACTGACTTCCTCCGAACTTGGAAGGATTCCTTTTGACATCAGATAATCAAAACATCTTGCCCGGTAGTCGTAACATTCCCTTCTTGTCATACGATGTCTCGGATTATTGCACTCATCTCCTTCGTTACAGGTGAACACATCCAAATATGCTCCGTCCAGATGAATCTGGTTCTTTTCCAGTTCACTAAAATTACGTTGTACATAATGTGGAGCCTGTGTTGCACACAGATATGACTGCTGCCCGCCTGCCCATCTCTTATGTGTCGGAATTGTTCCGTCCGGCAGTCTGCAGGCATAGTCTTCGTCAAAACTTTCTGCCGAAAAGTAATAATCACGGTACTGATCATGGATCCCGAACAGATCCCCCTGTTCTTTCATAGTATCCGACAATTCTTTCATTGCCTTCCATCCACCTGCTTCTTCACAAGCCGGTGTATAATCCGGGTGATTATTATCGTATCCAGGTTCTGCCCATCCATCCAGATGAAGATATAGTTTACCGGCTCCCAGTTCGTGAAGTTCTTTCATTTCTCTGGTTCTGACCGCAAATGATGTCAGGTTATTATTCTTTTCCGGATTTTCCGGATCAAAAAAGTCTGATTCCGGCTGGACAAATGTCTTAATCCCTTTATGTATAAAACTGCATCCGATCAGATCATTAACCGAAGGAACTCTTGCTGCCTTTTCATTCAGCGTACATAAATTGCCCTGTTCTTTTACATATTGCCGGTAGATCTTACATGCATCGTTATAGTCACCATCTTCGATCAATGTATATCGTACAATTCTTCTGTAATCCATCCTTCCGAGACTTGGCTCAAATCTCACACTGACATGTGTGTATGGTCCGTTCTGAGGATGCTCCGCCTGATATCCTGCATTCCATGGTGTAGTACAGATCGCAATGTATCCATTTCCACCTTTAAACTGTGCGAACCAAGGCATATATCCTCCGGCTGTCTCAAAGAATCCATCAAACGGGATATCCTTTTAGTTCTGTCTCCCAGTCATTCGGAATCATCACTCCCTGCTGCATATTCAGGAGCGTATACCAGTCTTTTCTCTTTTCTTCCAATTCCAGTTCTCCCGGCCAGAACAATTTTTCCACCGCAAGCCCTTCCTCACAAATCGGAATCCATTCAAAGAAATGTCTTCTGTACATTCTTCAATCCATGCATAAGTTTCAAATGCATATGGAACTTTTTTTCCCTTCTATCTCAAATCCGGCAAATGAACTGCGGATTCCCTTTCCGATTCCGTTCTGTACCAGTTCGTGATGGATTTCCAGTGCTTCGTCAAAATAAACGGTTCCTTCTTTGCATTCCATTTTCGGACGGTACTCACTTGTCCAGTTCCATTCGGTATCCCCTTTCCCGAACGAAAACTTTAGATTATTATCATCCATTCTAAGTTGTATTGTGTTAGTCTTTACCTCCAACATATGAACCACCTTTCATTGGCAAATTCGCTAATTTTCTTATTCCTTTTCGTTCATTATATTGTATTCTGCACAAGATTGCTTGACATATTGTCCATGCTTATTGTCATATCATCCACAAGTTGTTATAATATAAGCCTGGAGGGACGCTTATGACTTATGTAAAAACCAAATTGCAGCATTCCATCGACATTGATGCGATCATCACACTGCACTATTTTGAATATATGAAAAATTTCGAATTCAAAGGCGAGTCACATAATTTTTGGGAATTTCTTTATGTCGACAAAGGAACCGTTGCAGTCCGTGCCGATGATACCTGGACAACTCTTTATACCGGTGACATTATCTTTCACCAGCCAAATGAATTCCATGCCATTAAGTCCATCGGGAAAGATTCACCCAATCTGGTCGCCATGTCTTTCACTTCCAGTTCGCAGGCCATGTCTTTCTTCGTAAATAAAAGCTTTACACTCAGTATGGAAGAACGGGCCATGATCTCCAGAATCATCACGGAAGGCCGGCATACGCTTGCAACGCCTATGCACATTCCTTCGGTCGAACAGGTACAGTTAAAGAAACATGCACCTTTTGGCTCCCAGCAGATGATTCTCCTTTATCTTGAGATGTTTCTGATCACCCTGATCCGTGAACATCAGGAAGAGAGCGGCGCCTCTATACAGCATAAGTCTTCTCCCGAGAAAGAATCTGCAAAGCAGGAACGCCTCAGCGAAATTCTGAAATACCTCGAATATCACATCTGCGAAAAGCTGACGGTAAAAGACATCTGCAATGAATTCTCTATGTCCCGTTCTGCCGTTCAGTTACTGTTTCATGAACAACTAAACTGTGGTGTGATCGACTATTTCAACCAAATGAAGATTCAGCGTGCCAAAGACATTATCCGTGACGGTTCTATGAACCTTACCGAGATTGCTTATTTTCTTTCTTACAGCTCACTGCCATATTTTTCCAAGCAGTTCCGTCTTGCAACCGGCATGTCACCTTCCGCTTATGCATCTTCCATAAAAGGAATTACCGATGCTGTCTACGAGGCAGAAGAGCGAAACCGCGATCTATAATCACTCATAAAAAAATGGCGCAACAAGGCTTATTCACTACACCCCGTTGTGCCATTTTTTCATTATTTCATTTTTATTTTCAGTCTGTTGTCTAAAACTCTGCCTTTAAAAATGCTTCATAGCATCTTACTGCTTCATATATGTCTGCCTTGCTCGTCGTCTCCCACGGTGCATGCATTCCAAGGACTGCCACACCGCTATCGATAACTTCCATGCCGTACACACTCATCAGATAAGCGATCGTTCCTCCGCCGCCTACATCAACACGACCAAGTTCTGCTGTCTGGAAATGCACCTTTGCATCTTCCATGATCTTTCTTAACTGAGCCACGTATTCCGGATTGGCATCATTGGAACCGCTCTTTCCTCCCGAACCTGTATACTTGTTAAATACCGGTCCACATGCAAGAAAGGCCGCATTTTTTTTTCTCATATACATCCTCATACATCGGATCAAATCCCGCACTTACATCAGATGAGAGCATCTTGGAATTTGCCAGCGTCCTTCTGAGAACAATGTCATTATATTCAATCCCTTCATTCAAAAGAATGTATTCCGCAACTGCATTTTCGAAAAACCTGGATGTCATACCACTCGCACCCGTACTTCCAATCTCTTCCTTGTCAACCAACAGACAGCAGGCAGTTCTCGTAACCTCATCTGCTTCCAGTATTGCAAACAACGAAGTGAATGCACACACTCTGTCATCCTGTCCATATGCCAGAATCATACTGTTATCCAGTCCACACTCTCTGGCTTTTCCTGCCGGCACAATCTCTAATTCTGCCGAGAGGAAATCTTCCTCTTCGATATCATATTTTTCTTTCAGAAGATTCCTGATTCTCCGTGTCACCGCATCCTCTTCTCCGTCCTCCGGACGGTTGCCGATCAAAAGATCCATCTGTTCCCCATCGATGAAATCTTTTGCCAGCTTTTCTCTCTGCTTTGCTCCCAGATGCGGAAGAAGATCATTGATCACAAGCACCGGGTCTGTCTCTTTTTCCCCCAACACAGACCTCCACTTTTTTCCCATTTTTCTTAATCACTACACCGTGAAGCGCAAGCGGAATTGAAAGCCACTGGTATTTTTTAATACCTCCGTAATAATGCGTATCCAGAAAAGCCAGTCCTTCATTCTCGTATAACGGATTCTGTTTGACATCGATTCTCGGCGAATCAATGTGTGCGCCAAGAATATTCATCCCCTCTTCAACCGGCGCAGTTCCTGCATGAAAAAGTACAATGGCTTTCCCCATATAATCCATATACACTTTATCTCCGGTGCGAATCTTCTTTCCTGCCTTGATCAACTGTTTCATATCTTCGTATCCCTGAGCTCTGGCAAGTTCAATGGTTTTCTGTACACACTCCCGTTCTGTTTTTCCTTCATCCAGACATACACGATATAACGCATTGGTTTTTTTCCAACTTCTCCAGCTGTGCCTCGCTATATGTCTGCCATAAATTTTTACGTTTCATAACTTCTGATTTCACCTCTTTCTCCTTTTATTTAAACTGTATTATAAACCATGTCTTTTAAAATTGTATTATACTTTTATCCATTGAAATTGTAGAATCGTCCAATATTCTATAAAAAATTCTCTTTTTAACCATATTCTCTTTGCTTTTATTTTTCTGTGCTGTATGATGTGGGATAAAAAATGGGGGTCACTCTATCATGGAATATTCTGGTGTTAAGTTACATAATTCTATTACTGTCGGAAAGATATTCAGTATTCATTATTTTGAATATATGAATAACTTTAAATTCTCTGGTGAAGCTCATAATTTTTTGGGAATTTGTATATATTGATAAAGGCGAAGCCGGTATAACTCACCATAAATCTTATACAGTACTACACAAAGGGGAACTTTTCTTTCATAAACCCAATGAATTTCACAGTGTCCGGGCAACAGGCACGATTGCACCCAATCTTATTGTTATATCTTTTGAGTGCAATGACAAGGCAATGAATTTTTTACAACAATCGTCGTATGAAAATTGATGAAACTGCACAAACATTGCTCGCCAATATTATCATCGAAGCAAAACGTTGTTTTAAACTGTCGTCTAGACGATCCTTATCTTCAAAATAGCCTTTAAAATGGCACAGACTTTTTTCGGTCACAACAGATGATTCGATTATATTTGGAACATTTTTTGGATTCATTTAATCCGATGTTACTCTCAATCTTTCCTGCAACACAAAAAGCTTTCAGAAGCAAAGCTTCCGAAAGCCACAAAAATAAATAATGACACTGAAACATTCAATAAAATCATTGATTATCTCAACCGGCACATAACATCACATGTAACTATTGACTTGATTTGCAAAGACAATCTAATTGGTCGTTCCCAATTACAGAAATTATTCAAGGAACAATGCAATCGGGGTATTATCGAATATTTTTCAATATTGAAAATCGAAGCTGCCAAAGAACTGATTCGAACCAATCACATGAATTTTACACAGATTTCTGCACATCTTGGTTACACCTCTATTCATTATTTTTCCAGGCAATTCAAAAAAATTGTCGGAATGACACCTTCTGAATACGCTTCTTCTGCCAAAGCAATAGCAGAAGGACACGCAAACTAATCGTCTTCTATGACTGTTATTTAATTTGCATGAAATTCATAGCGGAAAGGAAGTATCTGCTTTCCTCCATACAATTCATGATTCAGGATCTCCCAGAGATCCTGGATACTGTCTTCTCCTTCTCTTACATCATCAACCATAATTCCTTCTTCACTGTTCAGCAATTTATCCGCTTCTTCAAGCCTTCCTGTCTTCACAAGCCCCAGTGCATAATAATATTGCACCCGCCCGATGGATTTCATATCTTCATCCATAACAGCATACTGCTGTAAAATTGCTCTATATGCTTCGCATTGACTCAGAATTTTAAGTCCTTCTTTCTGATATGACAGACAGTGTCTCTTAAGTTCCATTCCTCTTTGTGCATACAATGCCGCAAGATTTTTATTTCCTTCATGAATACTTAAACATGCCAGTCCATGCAGTGCCCATGCGTTCTCCTGAAGTTTCAACGATGTCTCATACATTTC
>ENA-OQES01000155-OQES01000155.1-human-gut-metagenome-genome-assembly--contig:-NODE-155-length-28821-cov-5.060710_pt1 | contig 28821 bp, 40 predicted proteins | sample MGYA00242798_ERZ504641 | MGnify/ENA primary metagenome ERZ504641 (study PRJEB26092, sample SAMD00036327) | human gut metagenome | host: Homo sapiens | study: EMG produced TPA metagenomics assembly of...
ATTCTTTTTTCCGATTACAATCTGCGCCGGAACCGGTGTTACAATCTCGTACCGGATCGCACCGTCTGTGTGCGTCCACCGGGAGCTGATCTTTCCGTGTCTGGTCTCAATCGATGCTCCCAGCCACTCCAGCTGATCTCCCGGTTTTGGCTGGATCCACGCTTTTCAAATCCCGGATGTTCCTCCACTACCCGGATACCTGCCGCCTGTTCATAGATCCAGTCTGCCACAGAGCCGTATGCGTAGTGGTTAAATGAATTCATATCAGTACTCCAGAACTCTCCGTTTTCCATGATGCCATCCCAATGTTCCCAGATCGTTGTCGCACCTTTTCCCACGGCATACAGCCAGGACGGATATTCTTTTCTGCATAACAGTGTATAGGCAAGATCCGTATGTCCGTAATTGCTCAGTACATGCAGAATATACGGCGTTCCGACGAATCCGGTCCGCATCTGGCAACCGTCATCTCGGATCATTTGTGCCAGTGCATCTGCTGTTTTCTGACAGTCCTCCGCCAGTCCGAACTGCACCGCCAGAATATGTTCCGTCTGTGTCCGGTACTCCGGATAAGTGTTTCGGAAGGTCTCCACGATGTTTTCATGAAGCACCTCGTATGCCGTCACATCTTCCCCGATCACATGCCCTGCCTTTACCACAAGTTCTGTCGAATATGCATAAAATGCTGAAGCGATAAAATCTTCTCTGCTTGATCCCTTATAGCTTCCCTGCGGTGCATCCAGACCGAGCCAGTCGCCGAAGTGTTCTCCACCAGTCCACAGACATGGGGTTGTTGTGTGATTCGTCACATAATCCACCCACTTTTTCATGCTGGTAAACTGATCTTTCAGGATCTGTGGATTGCCATATGTCTGATAAATCTGCCACGGACAGATCGTTGCCGCATCCGCCCAGGCGGCACTGGCATTTCCGCCAACCAGATAGTCCGGAACTACATGACCGACTGCACCGTTCTCCATCTGATCCGCTGCCAGATCGTGAAGCCATTTCGTAAAGAACCGCTCCACATCAAAATTATAGCTTGCAGTTTTAGTAAATACCTGTGCATCCCCGGTCCAGCCAAGCCGTTCGTCACGCTGCGGGCAGTCTGTCGGCACATCCAGGAAGTTGCCTCTTTGTCCCCAGAAGATATTGGAGATCAGCTGATTCAGAGCCGGATCCGAAGTCCTGATTTCACCGGTTTTTCGGATGTTGGAATATACTGCGATTCCCCGGAACTGTTCCGGCGTTGCTTCTCCCGGAAATTCGTCCAGCAAAAGGTATCGGAAACCAAAGAACGTCAGCGCAGGATGCCAGGTCTGTGTTCCCTCGCTGCAGATATAATTTATCTCCGCTTTTGCACTTCTGTAATTTGCATTGTAGAAATTTCCTTCTGCATCCAGAACTTCTCCATGAAGGATATGGATCCTGTCACCTGCATGAGCGTCCACGGTAAACTCCACATATCCGGTGATTTCCTGTCCGAAATCAACAACCATTTTTCCTGCCGGTGTGCAGAAAACAGATTTTGCTGTCACCACTTCCTGCTCTCGGATCTCTTCCCCTTCCTGCGGAATCAGAATCTCTTTTGACCATGCAAATTCTTTTACTGTATTCCACTCTTTCGTCACAAAAGTGTCATCACAGAACTCCCCGTCGTAAATCTCACTGAAACGAATCCTGCTTTCTCCCCATATCCAGCTCTGATCCGTTACGATTACTTCTTCACTTCCATCCATGTATACAATATGCACTCCTCCGAGAATACCTCCCGGACGCCCCATTCTTTGCAGCTTGTCAGGTGTGTCCTGCCATCCGGGCATCGGGGAGCGAAACCACCCTTTCCCAAGTGTTACGGTCAGTTCATTTTCCTCTCTCATCAGATCTGTAATATCATATTCCTGATACTGCAATCTTTTATCATAAGCCGTCCACCCCGGCGCCAGCACATAATTTCCAACTCGTTTTCCATTCAGATGCGCCTCATACACGCCCAGCGCCGTCAGATATAACGTCGCACGTTCTACTTTCTTTTCTGTCTTCCATCCCTTTCGAAAAACCGGACACACCCCACCGGTCTCTTCCGAAGTCCGAATCCATTTTGCCTGAAACTCCATAGCTTTCTACCTCCCAATAACTACTGCATTTGTACAGTTTCTCTTATAACCCAGTGTACAACGTTTCCGTCAAAACCGGAATATCTTTCAGGACTTTTCATTCACTTTTTCCATCTCTTCTACGAATTTTTCTTCCGTCATGTGCATTCGCAAAGCGGCTTCTTTCACGGAGAGCAGGCCATCCTTTATAAGTCCTGTATACGCCTTAATGAAACCGAAAAGTTCTCCTTCTGCTCTGCCTTCTGCTCTTCCATCTTCAATCATTTCATCTACTGCCTGACACACATTAATTTCCTCCTCTTCTTCTGATATTGTAATCGGTGTATTTGTTATCGCTTTTATTACCTGCGCCGCCGCATTTTCCATATACATTCGAGTATTTTCTGTTATATATTCCTTTAATCTTTCTTTATCTTTTGCATATTTTATGCATCCCAGCACTTCTCGAAGACTCGTCTGAAACAGTTCCAGCTGCTCTTTTGTCAAACGTGCGGGATCGATCAGATGAATTCGATAGTCCGGAATATAATCCAGTATTTTTTTTTATCATTTACACGCAGCATTTCATGTAATGATTCCGGTCCGTCCCATAACTCCGTACCGAAATGAATCACCAGCGTGATTACCGGCGTGAGCTTATCTTCTTTATAAAACCCAGATAAATACTCTCCACCTGATCTTTTCTTCCCTGTCTTTCGGTTTTCTGCCGTAATATCACTTACCTGTTTTCCATACTGAAGCGCATCATAGATCAGATTTCTTACTGGCATCGCATAATGGATATCCGTCTGATTTTCAACACCAAGCAGAAGATACACCGTCTCCCCATCCTCCTTCACTACGGTTTTCTTCAATATATCCCTATATTTTTGTACCGTTTCCGAATCCTGATGTTTCTGATCACCACCCTGCAGAATCGCCATTTCTATTGTGTCGATTTCCCTCAGTTTTTCCGGTTGAATCATCTGCTGCCCATTGTACAGTAAATAATTGAAGGCATCCGCGAAAACCCTGTTCTCCTTCATGTAACTTTTTGGTTATGGTATCCATTTTTTTCCCACCAATCTCCTCCTTTTTGTTTTTGCGCAGGAGATCTTTTCATATAAGATGAATATATTCTGATTATCCGTCCATGAAGCAATCTCACTGCTGATTTTTGAAAATATAAAAGCATTGAGACTTCTCCGAATATGGCATCAAGATATGTTTTTAGAAATGATAATTGAATTCCTCAATGAATGGAAATAGTATGCTTTGCAGTTATATTAACACCTGCTGATTTTTTTGGTCTATCTCATTTTTCAGGAGGCGATGGATTTTCTTTCCACCGCCTCTTTTCACACCCTTATTTCAGTACTCTTACCTCAAACGGTTTCAGCACAACCGTACCGCTCACTTTTTCACCTGTATACAGATCCGTCATCTCTTCTTTAACCTGGATCTCGGCTTCTGCGTCTTTGTAGTTCAGAACGAAGCAATACTCGGTATCGTCTTTCTTTCTTACAGCTAGTTCGCAGGTTTCCGGGATCTCCAGTTTTGCTTTGTATGGATCTTTCACACCCAGTTTCTCCAGGAATACTTCTGCTGTTTCCTCTGAGAACGCTGCGCCGAAGTAATATACGGTTCCTTCTCCGTAAGTATTCTTGATCAGTCCAGGTTCTCCTGCATAATAGCAGTTCTCGTATCTTCCAAGAACTTCTGCATATTCACCCACTGCTGCCAGCTGATCGTTAAATACAGCAGCTTCCAGTTTCGTGCCATCCCAGTCGATCACGATATCTTTGTTGTCCGGGGATACCAGTGTGTATTCCGGAATATCCACACCACTCATCTCGGCAAATTTGCCCGGCAGTTTGTCCATGACACAACGGCCGTACATATCTTTGTATCCGCTTCTGCAGCCCAGAACCAGGCAGCCGCCATTCTTTACATACTCTTCCAGTACGGCTTTTCTCTCCTCAGAGATCAGTACCGGATGCGGGTAGAACAGTACGCTATATGGTTTCAGGTCTTCTGCGGTTACATCGTCGCGCAGATAGATATAATCCATCGGTGTATGGGTTCTCTGTGCAGCTTCGAAGATGCCAAGCTGGCTCTTCCACTCTACTTTTTCATGCCATACATCCAGCTGGCTGTCCCATGCGTTGTCATAGTCTTTCAGGAAACCAACTTTTGCTTCATACTTGGAGCCTGCAATCTCAGACAGTTTCTGGAATTTCTCATGAACCGATTTGACTTCTGCCAGTCTGCGGTTGTCTCTTCCGGAATAATCCAGGATACCATGCCAGTAAATCTCAGTACCGTAAGTACAGGTTCTCCAGCGAAAATAGCTGACATAGTCTGCACCATGTGCCACACTCTGCATGGTCCACAGGGTCATCTGTCCCGGCTTCGGAGTCGGAGCTGCCATACCGGTATTCCATCCGTTGGCTCCGGACTGCTGTTCCATGATACCGAAGTTTTTGGATACCGCACGAACCTCAGACAGGTTACGGCTCCACATACGGTCTTTCAGGAAGTTATCCTTGTTGTACGCATCCAGACAATAAGCAAAGTTCGGATAAGAATCATATGTGATGAAATCCAGACTCTCGTTTGTCATTCTCTGATTGTCCAGGTTGCCGAACAGACCGTTGGTGGTGATAAAATCACCCGGTTTGATGTATTTGCGGATGATATCGCTCTGCAGTTTTGCGAATTTGCATGCGCTGTCAGATACGAATCTGGTATAATCCAATACTTCATGAGGGTTGGTGTTGTTGCTCAGAGTGGTTCTCGGCACATACACTTCCTCAAAGCTGTTGTATGTCTGATTCCAGAAGTTCGTTCCCCATGCTTCGTTCAGTGCATCAATGCTTCCATATTTTTCCATCAGGAATTTGCGGAAAGCGATGGTATCACTCTCAGAATAGAACTCAATTTTTCTCACAGTTAAGCTCATTATCAATCTGCCATCCGATGATTGCCGGATGTTTTGCATAATGAGATGCAGAATTTTTCCACAATAATTCTGGTCAGTTCCTGATATTTCGGAGAGTTGTAGTTGTAATGTCTTCTTCCGCCATGGCGGTACAGAACACCGTCCATGTTTGCATTCAGAACTTCCGGATATTTCTCAGTCAGCCAGGCCGGCGGTGTAGCCGTCGGGGTACAAAAGATCACTTTCATACCCATATCAGCAGCTACATCCAGAAATCTGTCAAAGAAATCATAGTTGAATACACCTTCGTACCGCTCGATCTTGCTCCATGCAAATTCTGCGATTCGGATTACTTCGATGCCGTTTTCCAGCATTCTTTTCAGGTCGTCACGCCAGAGACTTTCGTCCCAGTGTTCCGGGTAATAACAGGTCCCCAATACCAGTCTTTCGCCATTTACAATTTCCATAAGATTACCTCACTTTTTATCAATACATTATGTCTAGTACATCGTTTCGTAAATAACTGTATTATTCACGCTGGATACGGATTCGAGTGTGCGGCTCAAAAAACGTAGGCGTAGTGGGCTACGCTGAGGCTTTTTGAACTGTGCAATCGGATTCGTAGACAAGTGAATGATACAGTTATTTCGAAAACGATGTACTGGTTATTATTCTTTTACTGCGCCGGATGTCAGACCTGACATGAAGAACTTGGATGCACTTAAGAATGCGATCAACAGCGGCAGAACCGCGCAGGTACTTGCGAACATCAGTGCGCCGTAGTCGGTACCACGGTCACCAACCATGGTCTTCAGCATCAGCGGCAGAGTCATTTTTTCCGGTCTTCTCAGGATCATCAGAGGCTGCATGAAGTCATTCCATACGTTTACGAACTGCATGATACCCAGAGAAGCATAAGCAGGTTTCAGGATCGGTGCGATAACACGGGAAAAAAATTGTCCACTCACTACATCCGTCGATTCGCGCTGCTTCTACCAATGATACCGGAACATTATTCTGACAATACTGCCTCATCCAGAAAATGCCAAACGCATTGGCACAACTCGGGATGATCAACGCCTGGAAGCTATTCAGCCAGCCAAGTTTTGACATCATGATAAACCATGGAATAATACCTGCTGTCCACGGAACCATCATAGTTCCCAGCAGTACTGCAAAGAGAACTTTTCTTCCCGGAAACTGATATACTGCGAAAGCATATCCTCCGATAGAACAGAAAAATAATACCAGGATAACATTTCCAAAAGTCACAATACAGCTATTCAGGAAGGACAGCGGGAAGTTTACTGCCTGAATCATATTTTTCAGGTTAGTTACTATATTCGTTCCGAACCACATTGCAGGAGGAAAAGAATAAATTTCACTGGTTGTATGTGTTGCCATAACGAACATCATGTAGAACGGAATCAACATGATCAATGCGATAAATCCAAGTACAATATACAGGGAAACTTTCTTTCCTATCGGATGGATTTTGGAAATTACTGCTAAAACAACGGCTATTATTAAGATTCCAATTAAAAGTGTTTTCATTTACCGTATTTCCTCCTTCCCTCATCTTTCTCCTCTGAAAATTTATTAACGAATACAGAGATAATTACGATCATAATCGTGATTACATATGCACATGCAGATGCATATCCATAAGAGTTACCACCCTGTGGTGCTTTATTTAACAGATACATCATCAATGTCAAACCACCATTATTTACGCCACCGGTCCAGCTGGAGTTTGTCAGGATGAACGGTTCTGTGAACAGGTTGAACATACCGATACTGGACTGTACGATTGTAAATACGATGATTGGTTTTAACAGCGGGATAACAATGCTGAACATAACTCTTGTGTCGGAAGCACCGTCGATCTTGGCTGCTTCATAGATATCACCACTGATACCCTGCATACCGGCCAGATAGATAACCATGTTCCATCCTACCCATTTCCATGCAAACATCACGATTACGGCAACTTTGATCAGACTTCCGTCTCCGCCAAGCCAGTTGATAGCTTTCTGTCCAAACAAACTTAAAAACCAGTTGATGATACCATAGTTATTTCCAAACAAATTCTGGAAAATAATAGAAATAGCAACAGAACTGGTTACCATAGGCATGAAGTAAATGGTCTTAAAGATATTTTCACCTTCTACCAGTTTGGAGTTCAGGATATAAGCCAGTGCGAGACCTCCAAGCAGGATCGGAATATGTGCCAGAATACCGATTAACAGTGTGTTTGATAAAGCTTTCCAGAACAGACTGTCTTTAAACAAATTAATATAATTTGTAACACCATTAAAATGCATCGGACCGATGCCATCCCATCTGAAAAAGCTCAGACCAAATCCGGCTACAATAGGAAACAGACCGAAGATAGCGAATAAAATATAAAACGGTGCGACGTATGCATATGCCACTTTATTCTTTTTTAACGTATAAACAAACCCTTTTTTCTTTGTTGTGTTCAAAAGTGATCCTCCTTCCGTTCATCAGTATCTCTATTCAAAATCAGCCGCCGACCGGACGGTTCCGATACAACGGCCGATATGAAATCTTTAATTGTACTGATTCACTTATTTGTCCCAAACACCTGCATCCTTCAAGGTCTGAATCTGCTGTTCTTTTACCTCTGCTGTCGCTTTTTCAATATCTGATTTTACCAGGTCACGGATACCTTCTGCATCCAGACCCTGCTCCAGGCCGGCATTTACAGAGCTATAGATACATCCTTCTGCTGCAGTATCCATCATAGTTGTATTTACAGGCTTCAGTTCCTTGGCCAGTTCTGCCCACAGTTTTTTACGGCTGCTGACCACTGAAGTAGTCATCTGTTGCATCATAGATTTCTGCATCTTCATATGCCGGTGTGTATGCCGGGAAGTAATCTACGGCCTGGAAAATATCGTTCTGTCCTTCTTTGGTTGCCAACATATATTTAACAAATGCCCATGCTGCTGCTTTGTTTTTGCTCTGTTCCGGAATTACCAGGAAAGATCCACCCCAGTTGGAAGCCTTTACTCCACCAGGCATTTTAGCAACGCCCCATTTGCCGGATGCATCCGGAGCATAATCGGTTTTCAGGAATCCACCGAACCATCCGCCTGTGCACACAGATACCAGACTTCCATCTCCGTATGCCGCAGTTGCTTCTGTACCCCACATATCAACGTTCATGTCCAGACCTTCTTCACGCATCTTGATGACTGCGTTCAGGCAATCCAGGTCACCATCTCTTTCAAGCTGAAGATTCAGGTCTTCATCATAATAATCTCTGTTACAAAACAGTTCAAAATACAGATAAGAAGCATCAGGTAACAGCCAGCGTTTTCCAGGAATATTTACTTTTCTTGCCACTTCCAGTACGCCGTCCCATGTGCTCATCAGTTCAGCAACTTCATCCGGATCTGTCGGAAGTCCACATTCCTCGAAAATATCAGTACGATAGAAATATGTACATGGTCCTACATCCCACGGAATCAGACGAACAGCGCTTCCATCTGCTGATTTACACTGATCCCACTTGAATTCTACAAAATCTTTTTCCAGTTCTCCTGCATTATATGGCTCCTCCAGCAGGTTTGTTAACGCTGAGGATTCACGATACTGAGCCACATAAGCACCTTCAACCATGGCAACATCCGGAGCACCATCTCCTGCTGAAAGAGCTGTCTGCAGAGCCTGATGATGTGCTGTTGTATCTGTAAACTGCATCTCTACTTCAATATTTGGATATACTTTATGGAATCCTTCCATAGCTGCTTCAAATCCATCATCTCCAGACGGCCATCCGCCTACTGTAATTGTACCTTTGATGCTTTCCGGATCTGAAAAATCTGCCTCTGAAACATCATCGCCACCTCCGTTGGATCCTCCACAAGCTGCAAGTCCAATCGTCATGGTTGCTGCCATAACACATGCTAAACCTTTCTTAATCATATTTCTTTTCTTCATACACTGACCTCCTGCGTTCTCTAAACACGTAGATTCTTTACACTTTCTCCCAGCTGCAATTTAGGTTTAATATGCACCATATATCTTTTATTAGTTTTCTCAATCATGTCAATCAGAATATTGACACATTCTTGTCCCTGTTTTTGCGGAAACATATTAATTGTGGTAAGGGTAGGGGAAAGATACTTCCTGGTCCCTGTTCCGTCTATTCCCATCACAGAAATCTGATCCGGTACTTTGACATCCAGTTCCTGAAATCCTCTTATCATTCCAATCGCAAATTCATCATTGAAACAAATGACTGCTGTCGCATCCAGCTTTCGTTCCATAAAAATCTGTGCTGCAAGCTTTCCTTTTCCAAAGAAATCTTCCTCCTGATACATACTATGTCCCGGTAAATCCTCGGAAAACGGTACAATTCTTGGATCATTTTTCATTGCATTCTTGTGGATCGCCAACACATAGTTTTCCCATCCGGCATTTCCAATCACTTTTCTGATATAATCTTTATATGCCAGATAGCGGGAATTTGGATTATCCATATCATACGGAAATCCATAGGCTATGATTTTGTGTCCCGTGCTGTTCAGATAATTCAGTGCGATTTCCATCGCTTTGTACATATCTGTTTCCACCAATGGTACCGACTTCGGAATGTCTGCCACATTACAAAAAGATGCACTTACTATCGGCAGATAATAATTTTTTCCACCTTTTTTCATATAGTAGCTTGTCATATCTTCATTCGGCATTATAATTCCATCAACCATGGTATCCTTGATGCGTTCAAATGCCATCACACCGCTTACAGTTACCAGATATCCTCTTTCATTTGCGCCTGACACATTCCTCTGTACATATCAAGGTAATACTCATTGTTCAAATCTTTACAGTAATATAAAAGTTGTTTTGTTCTCCGTTCCTGTAGACTCATAGCCACTGGTTGTGGAACATAACCTAACCTTTCTGCTGTTGCTATGAATTTTTTTTCGCTTACTTTCCTCCACATATCCGCTATTATTTAATGCTCTTGATACTACCGATATAGAAACCTCACATAATTCTGCAATGTCTTTTCTTGTAACTGGTTTCTTGTCCATATCTCTTCCACTCCTTGTCTTTTTGTGCACTTTATATAACAAGAGTTGGTTTTTTACATCCGAACTAGTACTTTTGATGTCTTTATTTTATTTCACCATCGTCTTGTTGTCCATGTCGCTATATGTGGTCACGCGACCACAGTGGTTATTTTGTCATTTTTGTCATTTTTGTCATTTTTTTAGTGCGATTTAACTATTTTTTTGCATGTGTTTTATATGCTTTTTTCACGATAATCTTTGCATTCTTTAGTATATACAAGTTATAAAAAAATGCATACATGTGTATCAAAATGCATGTATGCTTTCCTCTTTTTGAATTATTTTGTAACTGTTCATTACCCACAGTTACGTTTATTTTGCCCATTGCTCATATATGCAGAAACCGAAGTTTTTTGCTCTTCTATGCCAGTTTTCTCAAAACCTCTGCCAGCTCCCTACTATCCCGCACATCCTCATCTATCACAAAATCTGCCAGTCCCACCTGAGGAATCTCATGGCAGTCGCTTCCCCGGGTTATGATCAGGTGCTCTCTTCCCGGTTCCTTCAGCCATGCGTCCAGTTTTTCATTATGGTTGTCATGTCCGGAATTAAAGTTTCTCTCCACACCATGCAGATACTTCGGATTCTGTATCTGACAGTATTCCCGGAAAGGGTGAGCCTGTATCAGGACACATCCGTTTTCCTCACAGATCTCATATAATTCCTGCAGACTGCAGCCACAGATGTCCATATGCTCCCGGATAAAATCCTTTGTCACGCCGTATACCAGATAATCCTCCGGTCCGCATTCCAGACGGATCTCCATACCGAGGATCACCCTAAGACCTACACGTTCTCCCTCTTCTTTTGCCAGCTCATACCCGCGAAGATAAGTCTGATAATGCTCCTCTGTCGTCTCACCCCACAGGTGCATGATCCCCTTGTCAAAATGATTGGTGATCACGATTCCGTCATATCCGGCCTCTTTATATCCGTCTACCAGTTCCTTTGCTTTAATCACTGCACACGGGCTGACTTCACAGTCATGTGCATGCATCTCTAATCTCATACTTTTATTTTCCTTTCTGATTTTTTATAACCTGTTATCTCCTGTTCTTTATCTTCAGCACAATCGCCCTGATTCCAAGAATCACCATCCAGATGATAGATTCGAACCAAACCATTACTGCAAGAAAAATTCCGGTGTCTGCATCCCAAAACAAATTGTCGGATATTGTCGTAATCAATCCCAGAAACGACAGCCAGAACAGGATCCCGGCAATCCAGATCTGAGAAATTCCCACGCTGTAATGTGTTCGAAGACCTGCGTATAATATTCCCAGTCCCAGAATCACAACGATCAGCATAAGCATGGTCGAAAAATGAGGACTTCCACTCTTCTCCACAGATTCCCTGTAACTGACCGATTCCAATCGCAGCAAATGCCGCCGCACCCCATACATTTGGAGTCTCTTTTTATTCTTCTGTTCCAGATAACGAATCAGCACCTTCGCTGACTCTGCACCGGATCCGGAATAAATCTTTTGCAGCGTCAGGTACACTTTCCTCTTCACCGGATATTTTTCCAGAAGATCAATCAGTCCGCTGACATATGCTTCCTGCAGCATCACTGCCTTGTTTTCTCTACGGAAGAAGAACGGTTCATACAGTTCCGTCCGATTTCTTCGCCTTTTATCTTCAAGGATCAGTTCCAGTTCATACAGCGAATCCCGGATTGCCCGGCGGGTCTGCTCCTGCAGTTTCTCCTGTTCTCTCTGCCAGTCCATTTTTCTTCGCTGTGTTTCCGCTTCCCGTTTCCACTGTTCCCGGCGCTCCGCTTCTTCAAACGCATCAAACCGGAATTCCCAGTGACTGATATCCTGATATGCCTCTGTATTTTTTCTCTCCTGTTCAAGAGTTTCTTTTTTCTGCTGAGCCTCCGACTTCTCATTTTCCTGTAGATCTTCTGCGTCTTTTTCTGTCCTTTTCCAGGATTCTTCTGTTGCATCACTCTCTTCAAAATCCTCGTCAAACGCTTCTTCCGACTCTTCGCTTTCTTCCTGTTCTTCTTCCTCTTTCCACCGTGTATCAGATTCACACGTTTTTTCTGATTCCCATTCAGATTCCGTCTTTTCTCCGTCTGAAAACCAGTCATCCCCCGCATCTGACGACCAGTTTTCCCCTTCTCCCCGGCCGGTCAGAAGCTGATAGGCTTCCTGGATCTGGTTAAATTCTTTCGGGTGCTCTTCCGGGTGATATTCTTTTGCCAGTCGTGCATACGCTTCCCGAATTTCTCTTCTTGTGCTTCCCGGCATCAGTTGTAAGATCCGGTATGCTGTCAGCTGGTCCACGAATGATCATCCCCTTCCTTTTTTCCAGAACTCCTCCTCGTCCGTTTCTTCATTGTCCGGATCCTGTGCTTCCTCTTCGTCCCACAGATCCCAGTCAGACTCCGATGCATCGAATTCTTCCTCAAACGGATCATAATATTCCAGCATACTGACCGCTTTCTCCAGATACCTTCGGTATCCCTGGATCTGTCTTGGATTCTGTCCATCCAGAAATTCCTCAAACGTACGGATCATCTGCTGCACCTGTTCTTTCTGTTCCGGATATACTTCCTGGTACAACGCTTCCAGCCGTTCCATCATCTGCTGATTCTCCGACAGATCCCGCGGATGCACCTTCAGTTTCTCCAGCTCCCGGACACGTTCTTCCAGTTCTGCTTCCGGAATTTTCTGAGAAATAATATGTGTTTTCACCACACCGGTAGATACCACCCGGGTATCCACCACCAGAATTCCGTTGATATCATAGGTAAACCGGACATCCACCGCTTCTTTTCCCTTTGGTTTTGGCGGAACCGATATCTCGATTTTCCCGAGAAGCAGATTATCCTGCGCGTAAGTATTTTCTCCCTGATGTACCTCCACAACTACATAATCCTGCTGATCCGATGCCGTATAGAATCTGCGTACTCTCGAACACGGCAGTACCGTATTACGATTAATGATATTTGCCATATATGCACGGTCCGGGTCTGCTTCATTTATCGTGGCAACGCCGAGAGAAAACGGACAGATATCCGTCAGAATATAATCTTTTATCTCTTCTTTTCTCTCTTTCACACCACACACAAGCCCAAGTCCCAGCGCGATCAGCTCGTCACAGTTTCCCTGCACCATAGGTGCTTTATGAAACAGATGGCGGATATACTTCTGAATCAGCGGCATTTTGCTGGATCCTCCTGCCATGACCACCAGATCCACATCATGAATCGTCATTTTCCCGTCTTTCAATGCTCTTCCGATGACCTGACGGATCTCTTTTAACAAAGCTTTACTCTCCTCAAACAACCGGTCCATCGTATAGGTACTCTCATAAACCTGATCCCCCACCATCGCATGCATCACGACCTCTTCCTGCTCGGAAAGCAGCTTTTTGCATCGTTCCGCCTGTTTGAGGAGCACCGCATATTCCCGCGCACGCAGCTGCTGCCTTGCAACTCCATGTTCCCGTAGAAAATGCTCCGCAATCAATCGGTCAAAATCATCCCCGCCCAGTCGGTTATTTCCCGCCACAGACACAATTTCTACCATTGTATCAAAGCAATCCACCAGTGACACATCCAGCGTTCCTCCACCAAAATCAAACACCAGCATATTCTGTTCTTCATTTGTTGTAAAATAAGATGCCAGTGCCGCTGCACTCGGCTCATTGACGATCCGTTCCACATGGATCCCTGCAAGTGCTCCGGCACGTTTTACCGCCACTCTCTGTTCATCATGAAAATACGCCGGAACCGAGATCACCGCTTCCTCAATCTCTTCGCCCAGATAATTCTGTGCATCTTCCACGATTGACCGGATCACCAGACTGCTCAGTTCTTCCGGAAGAAAACTTTTTTCTCCAGGCTTCCAGCTGCGCCCGGTTCCCATATCTTTCTTAAAAGAAGAAACTGTCCGTTCCGGATGGGTGATCAGCCGGTCTTTCGCCGGTTGTCCCACAATCAGTTTTCCGTCCTCCGTCATACTGACCACACTCGGTGTAAGATAAGAGCCGTATGCGTTCGGTATCAATTCCGCTTTTCCGTTTCGGTAGACACAACCAAGTGAATTGGTTGTTCCAAGATCAATTCCTATGACTGCCATCTTCTTTTTTCCCTCGTATTACCAATACTGTCTGCTGAATAGTTACCCTGTATCTTTATTATTTCCCCGAACCATTCTTTCCCACCTGCGGCTCTTCCAGAAATGCAAAAAATTCGTTTCCAGTATCCCCGCAGGATTCGGCTTCCGGATCCGTAGATTTCATGCTTTGTCCCCGGTACAATGATCATAGTTCCCGAGGTCAGTCCCCGTCTGGCAAGTTTTACCACAAACCGTACCTGTTCCGGCTTTGACACCAGATGATCCTCTGCCGACTGGAAGATCAGCACAGGAGCCTGGATCTGCTTCCACGCTTTCCGTTGCAGATACCTGTTCAGCCGCCCTGCCTGGTACAGCCAGCTGTATGACGCCCCGTTTGTCTGAAACAACGGTTCTTTCTCATTTTTTATCCTGATAATATTCAAACCGCACCTTGCAGGTAGAAGAACTGGTTTCAAAACTTTTCCCGTCCCTCATACGGATGCTGTCCGACTACATATTCCGCTCCTTTTCCCTGCTGGCACGCACCGAAAGCGATCTGTTTTGCCACCGGCCACAGGATATTTCCGGTTGCAGGACGGATCATCGGAGAGGAAAGCACCACTTTCGTGAAAAGCTCCGGCTCCTGCGCTGCCTCCGCTACCGCAAGACCTCCACCCATGGAATGTCCATATAAAAATACCGGAAGTCCAGGGTTTCTTTTGCTGCCATCTTTGCCACATACAGAAAATCGTTCACATACCGCTGATAATCGTCCACATAAATCAGCGAACTATCCGGTATCAGCCGATAACTTCTTCCATGCCCGCAGTACTCCGGCAGATACACATGATACTGTTTTTTCACAAAATAATAAATCACTTCTTTATATTTTTCCGCAGTTTCCGTAAACCCATGGGAAATCATCACCACACCCTTCGGACTGTCCGCCAGATACCTCTCACAGTAGATTTTCTTCCCCTCTTCCCGTTCCGGCCACAGCACGGACTTGCGGATATCCAGATACGGTTTCACAACATTTTCCATCTGTTCCCGGTAACCCTGCTCACTTAAAATTAATCTCTCCACGCTATTCCTCCAGACTGCTGTTCTATAAAATCTATTATAATAGAATTCACAGATCTGTCCATACCAAAACGTTGTCCCTCAACCCTCGTTATGTACTTATACAAATCCCGTTTTTTAATGTAACTTTTATCAGAACAAAAATTACGACTAACCTAATATCTGATTTTAGATTAGTCGCATTTTTTCCCGTAACCAAAAAGCTACTATTTTATGCCTGTATCAAGCAAACCTTGCTTCTTATTTTGCCTCTACCACACAGCTTCCAGCCGCAACGCCGTCCGCTTTCACCGTAATCTTCGTCTCTCCTGCCTCTTTGCTCTTCAGGATCACGATCGCAGTTCCGCGATACAGGTGGCATTTGGTATCTGTGATCTGGTCTTCCGTGCATGGATTGCCGCTTCCCACTGCCAGAAAAGTTCCCACACCGTCTGTCTCTACCTGAATCTCCCGTTCATCCTGTGTCAGGCGGTTTCCGTCTGCATCTTTCAGCGTCACGCGAACATAACTCAGGTCTTTGCCGTCTGCCACAAAACTCTCCTCTTCCGGAACCAGTTCCAGTACCGCTGCCTCTTTCGGTGTTACCAGTGTACTTCTGCTGATCTTAGCTCCGTCTTTATAGACAACCCCTTCCAGAACTCCCGGTTTATAAGGAATATCCATGGAAGCCATCAGTTTCTCGATCGATTTTCTTCCCACTCTTTCGGGATATCCAGCGTCTTCTTATACACACCTTCCCCGTTTCCGAAATATCCGTTTGCCGGTCCACCCGGTGCATCTGCACTTCTCGGTTTTCCCACGATAAAATCATGCGGCAGATCCACCTTCTGACTCGGCGGTGTGGCAAATACGAAGCTCATGCTCTCATCACTCTCATAAAAATCCCAGTTTTTGTCAACCCAATACGTTGCATACTTTTGCCCTCCTATCTGTTATCTCGCAAATGTAATCTCATCCATCTGCATGCTTCCGGCTTCCATAACAACCGTTACCACCCATTCGGCGCCTGCTTCCAGCACTGCCAGCTCATATCCGGCTGTCTCTGTTCCCTTCACCGTAAGTTCCCGTTCCTGCACATTTCCATCCAGTGACGTACAGAGTATTTTCACTCTGCCTTCCTGTCCGTCCACTGAGCGTAGCTTTGCGGTTACGTTACAGGTCTTTTCCACATCACGGATCGTATATGAAGCCTGTTCTCCTGCCCGCAGTTCCAGACACAGATCGGTAAGCGGATTTGACGGACGGATCTCCTCTCTCGTAGGAACCACCACATGTTTCGGCGGTTTTACACCCGGTTTCAGTACCATTTTCATCCCTGTTTCTGTCCGGTAGCCAAATGGATTGCCAAATCTCCATCCATTTGCCTTCTCGCTTCCCTCATCAAATCCGACTGCCGGAAGCGTAATACCGGGCTGGCGAAGATTATAATAATTCTTCTCCCACCACACAGAACAATGTTCCATTCGGATATTTTCCAGCATCTCATCCATGATTTTCTGAGATTCCCGGTAAGACGGTCTCGGACCTCCGTTTCGGATATAGGCACGCACCGGTTCCCAGTCCTTCGGCAGTTGATATCTTACCACACCGGAGCCTTCTCCTTTCGGATCGTCCGCGGATTTCCAGCTCCAGATCGAGTATCCGATATCAAAGGTCGCCGCAATCTCATAGTAAATACTGTTATCCACCGGTTCACTGCCACCCTCTCCGATCCAGATCGGCACATTGCACCGCACCGAGGAATCCAGAAAACGGTACAGATCCCTTACCTCCGGTGAAAAATGATAAAAATGCGTATGCATGCACCAGTTATGGCACTCCGGATCATATTCATGATCAAAAATGTCCATATCCATCGAAAATACCGCGCCCTCCAGCGTCAGCATATGGTTTTTATCGTATTTTCGGATCCTTGGAATCAGTTCATCATAAAATTTCCCCAGTTCCGGAATCAGATACGCGCAGTCCGGACCGGAAAGCGGCTCATTGATCAGATCATATCCACCCACGATCCACCGGTCGGCATACCGTCTGGCAAATTCTTCCCACAAAAGGATCGCACGCTCCCTGCTCTCCGGCTCCGTAAACATATGTGGCCGGTTATCCAGTCCATCATCACATGCCAGCGCTGACTGTCCGCCCGGTGCTCCATGCATGTCCAGGATCGCGTAAATCTTATATTTTTCACACCAGTCCAGCACCTGATCCAGAATGGCAAATCCTTCTTCCACCCAGATAATCTCCGGCTCTTCCGCCAAAAATCAGTCTGGAACTGATCGGCAGACGTACCGAATTATATCCCATCTCTGCCATCAACCGGATATCTTCCTCTGTCACATAATTTTTTCGCCCAGCGGATCCAGTAATCTCTGGCATACCAGCTTCCGCAAAGTTCCCGAACCGTTGTCTCCATCGTTCTTCCGCGCTCAAACCGTCTCGGCAGGGCAAAATCGTTAAAATCCGCATTTTCCACAAACAACGGCACACCACCGATCATAAATCCTTCCGGATTCATCCAGTTTCCCATGCCCCAGCCACGCAAAACAACGGTTTTTCCATCTCCGTTTACCATCCGTCTTCCGTCCGTATGAAGAAAACCTTTTACTCTGTCTCTTGAAAATTTATTCATTCTTATTCCTCTGTTTTCTAATGTTTACAGCCAACGCCGTTTCTTTCCGCTTCGGCTGTTCTCTCCTGCACCTGTCCTTTGTACTAATCCAGATGAAACACCGTCTTCAGATCCACGCTCACCGGGCTGTTATCCCGGTTTGTCTCCATGATATCCGCCATATCATCCCACCATTTCCGGTTGATCGCCGTGTCCGCGCCTTTCGCCCAGAGCGCCTCATCTTCGATCTCAATATAACCAAACAATGTCAGCGTCTCCCTGTCCAGAAAAATCGTGTAATTCTTACCCCCGTGTTCGTGAATCATTTCCTTCATCTCCGGCCATAACAAGTTATGCCGTCTCTCGTACTCCGCTTCCATTCCCGGAAACAATTTCATCTTAAACCCTTTGATCATTGCTGCACCTCCATGATAAATACCCCATATATTTCCCCTGTATTCTGCCTTTTATTATATTCTTTTTCCAGATTTCCGGCAATGAGATTTCTGTTTTTTTACAGAATTTTTATATACTTTTTTTAAATATTTTTCTGATCTGTCCGATCCATGATTCTTATATCATGCACGCAATCAAAATTGGTTCACCGGACCAACTGTTGATATGCAATACAACGAGAAAAAAGACGCGTAGAAAATCTTTTTCTTTTCCACACGTCTTACTGCATTTATATTTCTTTATTTTTTCTTTCAGGCAAATTCTGCCATAATATCCGCCACATTTTCCATTTTCTCACACCGCCATGCGTTTTCCCCGCAAAACAGCAGTGCATCATCCGTCTCACCCTTTGCTGCATGCACCAGCGCTCTGGTGATACAGTATGGTGTGTTCGCCGGATTACAGGTAGCGATACACTGATAGCATTTTTTAAATTGACTCTCGCCTGCTTTCTTTTTCCTCCAAAAAGCCGGTTTCGTATCGCCCGTCCCGGCATTCCTACCGGGCTGTCCACGATCACAATATCTTCTTTCTTTGCATGCAGATAGGTCTGTTTATACGCCTCGGAGGCATCACATTCCCAGGTTGTCACAAACCGGGTTCCCATCTGTACGCCGTCGGCTCCCAGTTCCATTGCATGAAGCATATCTTCTCTGGTAAAGATCCCTCCTGCCACAACCACCGGAATCTCTTTTCCATACTTGTCCGCATATTTTTTCACTTCGGCAAGAATTCCCCTGATCTCCTGATCATAGGTTACCGGGGTAAATTCCTCCAGCTGCTTTCTGGAAAATCCAAGATGTCCTCCGGCTTTCGGTCCTTCGATCACCACAAGATCCGGCATCCGCCGGTAATGATGATCCCAAAAGCGGCAGATCACTCTCGCCGCCTTCACCGTGGATACGATCGGTGCAATCTTCGTCTTGCTTCCCGCAACCAGTTTTGGCAGTTCCATGGGAAGTCCTGCACCGGAAATAATCAGGTCAATCCCGGATTTCACAGCAGCTTTTACATACTCCGCATACTGCTTCGTTGCCACCATGATATTCACACCCAGGATTCCACCCTTTGCAATCGCTCTGGCTTTTCGGATCTCTTCTCCGATCACCCGCAGATTGGTTTTGATGGGATCTTTTTCAAACTCCGGATCCCGATACCCGATCTGTGCCGTGGAAATCACTCCTACACCGCCGCAGGCTGCCACACTTCCCGCCAGCCCGGAAAGACTGATTCCGACACCCATACCTCCCTGGATCACAGGAATCCTGGCTGTAAGTTCTCCTATTTTCAATGTTTTCATCTTTTCTCCTACATCCGGCGAAATCTTTCGTACCGTTCTTCCACAATCTCTTCTCTCGTCTTCTGACTGCTTTTTCGCAAAAATCCATCCAGATCTTCCCGGATCTCTTCTGCAATCTCCGGTAGATTCTCCTCATTCGCCGGTTCCGGCTCCCGGATCACTCTTTCGATGATCCGCAGATTTTTCAGATCTTTCGCCGTGATCCTCATCACTTCCGAAGCCTCTTTTGCCCGTTTCCCGTCTTTCCACAGAATCGAGGCAAATCCCTCCGGCGACAGGATGGAATACGTTGCATTTTCCATCATCCAGACTTCATCCGTCACCGCCAGTCCCAGTGCGCCGCCGCTGCCGCCTTCTCCGATCAGAATACTGACCATCGGCGTCCGGATCCCTGACATTTCCAGCAGATTTCTGGCAATTGCCTCGCCCTGTCCGCGTTCTTCTGCCTCGATCCCACAGGCGGCTCCCGGCGTATCCACAAACGTAACCACCGGCCGTCCGAATTTTTCCGCCTGTTTCATCAGACGAAGCGCCTTCCGGTAACCTTCCGGGGAAGCCATACCGAAGTTGCGGTAAATATTTTCCTTCACATTCTTTCCCTTCTGCTGCCCGATCACCGTCACCGGCTGACCACTAAACATCGCGATTCCACCGATCACCGCTCCGTCATCCCGAAACGCCCGGTCACCGTGAAGTTCCAGGAATTCATCAAAGATCTGCTGCACATACGAAAGCGTCGTTGGACGCTCCTTACTTCTCGAAATTTCCACACGCTCCCACGCCGTCAGCTCACTTTTTCCGTCTGTCCCTGCTTTTCCACGACTGCTCCTGATTTCCGGGAAGTTTTTCCACATTTTGTGTCTTCCCATAGTGGATATATTGCATGGAATCCTGATGAATCTTCAAAAGTTTCCACACAGTCTCCTTCAATTCCTGCCTTTCCACCACACCATCGATGATTCCCTTTTCCACCAGGAATTCTGCCCTCTGAAATCCCTCCGGCAGTTTCTGTCCGATGGTCTGCGCGATCACTCTCGGTCCTGCAAATCCGATCAGTGCCCCCGGTTCTGCCAGGATCACATCTCCAAGCATCGCAAAACTTGCCGTCACCCCGCCGGTAGTCGGATCGGTCAGTACAGGAAGATAAAAAAGACCTGCTTCACTGTGTTTCCGGATCGCCGCAGAGGTTTTTGCCATCTGCATCAGAGATACGATTCCCTCCTGCATCCTGGCTCCACCGGAACTGGTAAACAGTACCACCGGCAGTTTTTCTTCCGTCGCCCGTTCAAAAGCTCTCGTAATTTTTTCACCTACGACATACCCCATGCTTCCCATCAGGAAACGGGCATCGCAGACACCAAGTACTGTCTCCAGACCATTCACCATGCATTTTCCCACAGTAACTGCTTCATGAAGTTTTGTCTTCTCATGCAGATTTGCAATCTTTTCTTCATATCCCGGATATTCCAGCGGATTTTCCGTTTCCAGATCGGTAAACCACTCCTGAAATGTTCCTGTGTCTGCAACCATGCGGATCCTGGTTCTGGTTCCGATCCGGAAATATCCCTCGCACTTCGGGCATACATATCCATGTGCTTTTACATCATCCCGGTATACTACTTCTCCGCATTTCGGACACTTAAGCCACAATCCTTCCGGTGCCGATGGCTCATTTTTTTCCTGATTCCTGTCTTCTCTGTCCCGGAACAGAACTGCCGTCTTTTAAACATATGTTTTAATTTCGCCATAGTTAAAACCTCCTGTCTGCCCGGACAGGTTTTCTGTCCTACAGATTAAAATGCATCGGGATAAAATCCGTTGTGATCTCTCCCGCCTGAAAATCCTCATTATCTAATATCTCATACTGAAAATCCACGTTGGTTGTCACACCATCTATGATCAGTTCTCCCAGCGTACTGCGCATCTTATCGATGGCCTCCTGTCTGGTTCTTCCATGCACAATTACTTTCGCTATCATAGAATCATAAAATGGCGGAATCTCATACCCGTTATAGGCTGCCGTATCGATCCGTACACCATTTCCACCAGGCAGATGGATTTCTTCGATGACTCCCGGACACGGCCGAAAATGATGAGCAGGATCCTCTGCATTGATTCTGCATTCCATCGCATGTCCCTGCAGGTGAATATCTTCCTGTTTTACTGAGAGTGGTTCCCCTGCTGCCACCCGGATCATCTCTTTCATCAGATCCACGCCGGAAACCATTTCTGTCACCGGATGTTCCACCTGGATCCGTGTATTCATTTCCATAAAATAAAAATTTTTATCCTTATCCAGTGAAAAATTCAATGGTACCGGCACTTTCGTAATGTACAGCCTTTGCTGCACGCACTGCCGCATCACCCATCCGTCTGCGAAGTTCCGGTGTCAGTGCCACACTGGGAGATTCTTCGATCATCTTCTGATGATTTCTCTGGATCGAACAGTCCCGTTCTCCGAACTGCACAACATTTCCAAACTTATCTGCCATGATCTGAAACTCTATATGTCTCGGTTCCTGTACATATTTTTGCGATATACATGGTGTTATCTCCGAATCCACGTACTGACTCTAACTGGGCTACCTGAAAGTTCTCCTCAAAGTCGTCCGGTCCGAAGGCAATCCGCATCCCTTTTCCACCGCCTCCGGAAGATGCCTTGATCATCACCGGGTATCCTATGTCTTCTGCCATAGCTGCTCCCCGTTTTGCGTCATAGACCGGTTCTTTTGTTCCCGGAACCACCGGAACACCGGCTTCTATCATTGTCAACCTTGCCTGCGATTTATTTCCCATCTTGTCCATCATCTCCGCAGTCGGTCCGATGAACGTAATATTACATTTTTCACACATTTCCACAAACCGGCTGTTCTCTGACAAAAAATCCAAATCCAGGATGTATCGCATCCGCTTTTGTTGCGATACATGCACTCAGAATCTGCTCCATATTCAGATAACTGTCTGTCGCCGCTGCCGGTCCGATACAAACAGCCTCATCTGCCAGCTGGGTATGCAGTGCTTCCCGGTCTGCCTCCGAATAAACTGCTACCGTAGCGATTCCCATCTCTCTGCAGGCACGGATGATCCGCACCGCGATCTCTCCTCTGTTTGCAATCAATATTTTCCGAAACATGTTTGTTCTCCTATCCAATGGCTACTGTAAGTTCTGCCGTTGCTGCCACTTTTCCATCTACCGTAGCTGTTGCTCTTGCAATCGCAACCGGTCCCTTCTGTTTGATCAGTTCCGTCTCCAGCATCAAAACATCCCCCAGGAACCACCTTTTTCTTAAATCGACAGTTGTTAATCCCACCAAAATAAGCAGTCTTTCCTTTGAACTTTTCACAGCTTAAGATACATACCGCACCCACCTGCGCCAGTGCCTCGATGATCAGCACTCCCGGCATCACCGGCTCCTGTGGAAAGTGTCCACGGAAATAATACTCATCATATGTCACACATTTTTTTCCCTGCTGCCCGTAACCCCCGGTACCAGTTCTTCTATGGTATCCACCAGAAGAAACGGATGCCGGTGTGGGATAATATCCATGATTTCTTTTGTTGTTAACACTGACATAAACTCTGTTACCTCCTGCACACAAACATATGGTTTTCAGGTATTTTCAGTCATTACCCGATAACAAATAAAGGCTGTCCATACTCTGCCATCTGTCCGTTCTCAATCAGAATCTCTTTTACCACTCCGTCGTACTCACTCTCAATCTCATTCATCAGCTTCATTGCCTCGATGATTCCCAGAGTCTGTCCCTTTTTCACTGTATCACCCACGCTGACAAATGCTTCCGCATCCGGTGCCGAAGCCGCATAAAAGGTTCCCACCAGAGGAGCCTTTACTGTCTTTCCTTCCGGCTGGCATTCCTCCTGCTGCTCCTGTTTCCCATTAAAACTGCCAGAACCGGCCGATACTGTATCTGCGTTTCCTGCCACTGCAGGCATCACCTGCATCCCGGTCTGCTCCACGACCACCTGTTTTTCTTTTCCCATGGAGATCTTCAGATCGCCGTCTTTCATGGTAAAGGAAGTCAATTCTGACTCGGAAACCGTTTTTATCAATGTCAGAAGATTTTCAAATTCCATTTTTTACTCTCCCCACTTTTTCACAAGAATGCTCGCGTTATGTCCACCGAATCCCAGCGAATTCGAAAGTGCATATTCCAGATCTTCTTCCACACCGTCACCTGCCACATAATTCAAGTCCATTTCCTCGTCCGGTGTCGTATATCCCGCCGTTGCATGAATAAATCTGTCCTGAATCTCTTTCACGCAGGTAATAAATTCCACAGCCCCTGCAGCGCCCAGCAAATGGCCTACCATAGACTTGGTAGAATTCACCTTCATCTCGTACGCATGCTCTCCGAACAGTTTTTTGATTGCTCTCGTCTCGAACAGATCATTGTGATGTGTCGCAGTTCCATGTGCATTGATATACATCAGTTCCTCTTTTTTCACTCCCGCTTCTTCCAGTGCCAGTTCCATCGCTTTCGCAGCCCCGGAACCGTCCTCTGCCGGCGAAGTAATATGATACGCATCACTGGTTGCACCATATCCGACAACCTCCGCAAGAATCTTCGCGCCACGCTGTTTCGCATGCTCCAATTCTTCCAGAACAACCACTCCGGATCCCTCTCCCATGACAAATCCACTTCTGTTTTTTGTCAAATGGAAGTGAACACTTCTCCGGGTCGTCTACCGTAGAAAGTGCTGTCAATGCGGTAAAACCTGCCACACCGACCGGGCAGATACTTGCTTCCGTACCGCCCGCCAGCATCACATCCGCATCTCCACATTGGATACTGCGATATGCCTCTCCGATGGAATGTGTTCCCGTTGCACACGCGGTTACCACATTCAGACTTTTTCCTTTCAGTCCCAGTTGAATCGAAACATTTCCTGCTGCCATGTTGGAGATCATCAGTGGAACCAGAAGTGGATTTACTCTGGAAGGTCCTTTCTCCGCAATTTTATGACATGCCGTCTCTGCTGCCTGCAGACTTCCGATTCCCGATCCGATGGAACATCCCACGCGAAACGGATCTTCTTTTTCCATATCCAGTCCCGCCTGTTCAAACGCCTCTTTTGCTGCTGCCACCGCATACTGGCAGAACAACTCCATTCTCTTTGCTGCCTTAAAGTCCATATAGTCTTTCCCTGCAAAGTCTTTCACTTCTGCAGCAATATGTACTTTATAATCCGTCGTATCAAACCGGGTAATCTCACCAAATCCCAGTGTCTTTTTCTTAACATTTTCCCAGAACGTATCCACACCGATCCCAATCGGTGTCACAGCACCCATTCCGGTCACCACAACTCGTCTCATAGTCTCTCCTTTCTTTACATCGCCATACCGCCATCTACACAGATAACCTGTCCGGTAATATAATCTGCTTTTTCAGACGCAAGAAATGCTACCGTATTGGCAATATCCTGTGTCTCTCCGAATCTTCCCAGTGGAATCTGTGCTACTGCTGCCTCTTTCACCTGACTTGAAAGTACTTCTGTCATCTCCGTATGAACAAATCCCGGGGCTACCGCATTGACCGTAATGCCTCTGCTTGCCAGTTCCCTCGCCACCGTCTTTGTAAGTCCGATAATTCCTGCCTTCGATGCTGCATAATTTGCCTGTCCTGCATTTCCCAACACACCGGACACCGATGCAATGTTGATGATTTTCCCACTTTTCTGTTTCAGGAAATACCGCGACAGATGGCGGATCGTATGAAAACATCCCTTCAGGTTGGTTTCCACGACCGCATCAAACTCTTCTTCACTCATTCGCAGGATCAGATTATCTCTGGTAATTCCCGCATTATTTACCAGCACATCTACATGCCCGTAATTTTTTATCAGCTCCTTTGCCATTGCTTCTGTCTGCTGATAATCCGCCACATCACACTGATAAAGAACGCCGTCGCCACCATTTTTCCGGATTTCTTCCAGCACATTCTTTGCCCTCGCTTCCGATCCGCAGTAATTGACAACTACAAACATTCCTTCTTTTGCCAGAGTGAGACTGATCTGTCTTCCTATCCCCCGACTTGCTCCTGTCACCAGTGCTACTTTTTTCTCCATCGCTGCTCCTTTCACCGAAAGTTCATTTTTCATATTTCCTGTAAACTTTGATTATTTGTACCTGTTCAGCAGGTAACTGTGAGGGTACTGAACAGTTACTTACTGTTTTTCACCCAACATCTTTACAACCACGTCCAGATCTTCTACATTTTTCAATATGTAATCCAGTTACATTTTATTGATTTTCTTCAAAAATCCTGTCAGTGTTCTTCCCGGTCCGATCTCGATAAACGTATCCACACCATCCGCAATCATCCGTTCCACACTCTGCTGCCACTTCACAGAAGAATACACCTGTCTGCCAAGCAGTTCCTTGATCTCAGAAGGCTCTGTCACATATTCTGCTGTCACATTTGTGACATACGGTGTGGAAAATGCTCTCAGTTCCACCTGCTCCAACACTTTTCCAAGTTTCTCCCCAGCTTCTTTTAACATTGCTGAGTGAAACGGCCCGCTGACATTTAACGGGATACATCTTCGCGCCCCTGCCTCTTTCAGCTTCTCAGCCGCCACTGCCACTGCGCCTTCCTCTCCGGTAATCACAATCTGTCCCGGACAGTTATAATTGGCTACCGAAACGATGCCTTCCGTCTCGTCGCAGATTTTCGCAATCTTTTCTCCGTCCATTCCAAGAACTGCACACATAGCACCACCTGTAGGCACTGCTTCCTGCATCAGGATGCCTCTCTGCCTTACTATACGGAACACATCCTCCAAAGACATGGCTCCTGCAGTCAGAATCGCTCCATACTCTCCAAGGCTTAACCCGGCAGCTACATCTGCCTTCACACCCTTTTCCTGTAAAGCTGCCAGAATTGCCGCTTCTGTCGTTAACATGGCAATCTGCGTATATTCTGTAATATCAATCTGCTCATTTTTTTCCAAAACAAAGTCCCGGAAGGTTCAATCCGGTCACTTCTGACGCAATTGTATACACCTTCCTGGATACAGAAATCTGTTCGTAAAACTCCTTACCCATTCCCACATACTGCGCGCCCTGTCCCGGAAAAACAAATGCCAGTTTACCCATGAATGTCTCCTTCTATAATTTGATTTTCAAAGTATTTATTTAAATTTTTGGTGGCGACAAAATCAGATTCCCATACCCGTTATTTCTATCGCCACTTTTTATTTTTCTTATTTTATGATACCAGGGTTCCAAGATATACAAAGCAAAATGCCATCACCGAAAGTAATTTACTCAAGCAACGAGTCAAAGGCCGTGTTCGCACGGAACTTTGATGAGTGCCACGATAACGATACTTTCCTGTTTTTTCATTTTAGCAATGCAACAATTTCTCAGCTTCAGTCATAATTTCCTGCAGAATCTCCTTACAGCTCTGTCTCTTACTCACCAGACCTGCAATCTGCCCTGCCATCACTGTGCCGTTTAAAATGTCCCCATCCATAACTGCTTTCCGAAGAGAACCAAGTGTCATCCGTTCCAGTTCCTCAAACGGTACACCTTCCTGTTCCTTTTTGATATATTCCTTCGTCATCTGATTTCTCAGACACCGAACCGGATGTCCTGTACTCTGACCGGTTACTACAGAATCAATATCTTTTGCTTTCACGATTCTGTCTTTATAGTTATCATGAACAATCGATTCGTCTGCCACTACAAAACGGGTTCCCATCTGTACTCCCTCTGCTCCGAGCATAAAAGAAGCAGCAACACCGCGTCCGTCTCCAATTCCACCTGCAGCAATTACCGGAATATTTACCGCATCCACAATCTGTGGAATTAACGCCATCGTTGTCTGATTTCCAATGTGACCTCCGGCTTCCATGCCCTCTGCTACTACCGCATCCGCACCATATCGTTCCATTCTCTTTGCCATAGCTACTGATGCAACAACCGGAATCACCTTAACACCAGCTTCCTTCCACATCGGCATATATTTCTCCGGATTTCCGGCACCTGTAGTGACCGCCTGAATTCCTTCTTCTACTACGATTTTTGCCACTTCATCAGCATTCGGGTTCAGAAGCATAATATTTACACCAAATGGTTTATCAGTCAGTTCTTTTGCCTTTCTGATCTCTTCCCTCACAATTTCCGGAGGTGCACTTGCCGCACCGATCAGACCAAATCCGCCTGCCTCAGATACTGCCGCCGCCAGATGATGTTCTGCCACCCAGGCCATACCCCCCCTGAATAATCGGATACTCAATCTGTAAAAGTTCTGTTACTTTCGTCTTCATCTGCTTCTGTCTCCTTCCCTGCTTTCAGAAAAGGTGTGGATTATGCCTCCACACCTTTATTCTTCAGATATTCCATAACTGCTCCAACTGTTGTCAGTTCAGCCAGTTCTTCAGACGGGATCTCAACTTCATATTTTTCTTCCAGTGCCATCACCAGTTCAAACAGATCCAGAGAATCTGCACCCAGGTCATCCTTAAATGAAGTTGTTTCTGTAATACTGCTCTCCTCACAGTTCAACTGTTCTGCGATCATCTCTTTCATTTCTTCTAACATCGTTATTCTCCTTTACACATGTTTCTTATTATCAATAATTTTAGTTTCCAATGTTTTGACTTTCAAAGTATAATACACAAACAATGTTTTGTCAATGAATTCTTTTTTGATTTTCAAAGTATTTTCAACGATTATTTTTTATTTATATTCTTCCCACCGTGGTTTTTCTTCACCCTTTTTCAATGCGTCCCGGATATCCGAATAAAAATGCAATTTTTTCTGTACATGCATATAATCTTTTTCCAGTTCATTCAGCTGTTGTTCCACAGACTTTTTTCGTTCTTCCAGCAATTTCACAATATCATCGATAGATTCGTCTTCTGTCTCCTCATACTGAAAAAAATCTTCTGTAAATCTCCGATTGTCATCCCTGCCCGCTTAAAACAGCAGATAGTTGCCAGACGATTTATGTGCATCTCATAATAGACTCTCTGATTTCCTTTCGTCCTTCCAACTTTTGTTAATATTCCTTCATCCTCATAATATCGCAACGTTGAAACCCGGAAAGATCAAACATCTTTGAAATCTCCCGGATAGAATATGTTTTTTCTGTTTGTTCTGAATATCATTTTTTTGCATCTTTTCTCATCTC